>Ga0222718_10003383_pt1 | contig 13711 bp, 18 predicted proteins | sample C33_27DmetaG_FD_165045 | JGI IMG/M metagenome (GOLD analysis project Ga0222718, IMG submission 165045) | Estuarine water microbial communities from San Francisco Bay, California, United States - C33_27D | ecosystem: Environmental > Aquatic > Marine > Unclassified | place: USA: California... | reverse complement strand
AAGCAATCTCCATATCAATTACTTCATCAATATTGTTCTCATCTATACCAACCATATTAAGATTATCAATCTCTAATATTTTTGATTTACAAGTATCTAAATCAATTTGACCGTCTTTCATTTTATTAATAAACTTATCAACTTGATTTTCTACTGAGTTTTCAATGTATGCTTTTATTTTTGACATAGTGTTTTCTCCTTTGTTACATTAATAATATCAGGATTTGTAGTGTTTGTCAATACATATAATTGACAATTGCTGATTATTATTAATAGTTTTTTGTTCATATACTATTATAATATCAGGACTTATATCATAAGTCAAGGACTATTTTGCCTATATTTTACAAGGGTTTTTGGGTAGATGTTCTTATTTTGTTCTCATTTTAGACACATTTATGTCTATTTCCACAGCTCTTGTACCCATTTTTGTGTCGATTCGGCAGGGTTTGGACTACCATGGAACACACAAACCTTAGCATTTGGGTCTTGTTCGTATGTCATTTTGGTTGTGTGGTATCTTTCACCCTTACGATTCAACCATTTATATGATTGTGTCCACTCATCTGGAAATGATATTGTATCTTCGTGTTTCTTAATCAATTGTGATATGATTTCTTGGTCACCATGAGCATTTGTAAACTCTGTTCTTCTTTTTATATATTGTTCCCATATTGTACTATGATATTGATTATTGAATCTCATAATACTAGAGTTAAATAAACCAGTCGTAGGATTAAAGTCATTCATACCTACAAAGTTCTTACTCTTACCTATGGTAGCAAAACAATCTATATTATCCATAATCACCACATCTAAATCCATATATAAAGTATCACCATCTAGCTCACTTTGTGGACTAAAGAGTTGTAGTTTATTAAACCAGCCATTTAAATCATGTCTCTTAAATGGTTTAAATTCTATATTAGTATTCTTAAATTCTTTTCTTCTATGTATTACTGTATTATCTGTAAAACAAATAAATCTATGAGGTATGGTTAGATTTCTTTCTACCATACTATGTAAGTTTCTTACATATGGAAAAGTATATTTGTCGCCATAGTAAACACAAGCAAAATTAAGCATATTGTTCTAGTAGTGTTTTATATGCTACACCATCTTCTATTTCTTGTATTGTAAATTGATTTTCTACTACAAACTTTAACCACTCTTCCACGGTCTTTCTACCAGGTCTCATTGGTTTATTAATTTTAGATGGATCTCTACCAGAGACTGGATAAGCAACATTCGTACCCGCACAAATAACAGGCACTTTATTTAAAATCGCATCTACTGCTGCTAAACTCATATTGGTCACTAGACAATGACAATCTTTTAAATCTTCTTTTATATCTTTTCCCCACCATTCATTATTAGGTCTAGGTTTATTTCTAACTTTAATAGGTAGGTCAGAGAATTTTCTTAAATCTTCACCAACCACTTTAATCCAATCTTCTTGCGATATACCATTTATATGATAAGTCACAGTAGGTGATGATGGACAAAGTAATATATGTTTAGTCTCACCTGTATACCAACCTTTAAACTCAGTATCTATACCTTGATTTCTTAATTTTGTTAATCTTTGACCATTACCAATAGCACCCCTAATGGTGTGTATTGCACCTTTTACTATTCTAAAATATGTCTTATCGTAATTGTGTATTTTTGGTTCTGGATACCTAGTGATCTGTTCTGTGATATAACCTACATCAACATACCACCATTCTTCTTTTTTCTTTCTAACTTCTTCAATCTCTTTTATATTATTACCACCAAGACCCCAAAAAAAGTGTACAGGTCTACCTTCGTCTTTCCAACCTTTTTTAATCGCTGGCCACAATTGATGTGATAAACATTTATTCCAAGGTATGTTGTGGCATATTATCATATTGTAAATAAAAAATCACCGTCTGTAATATGAGGTATCTTTGTAGCCTCTATACCTTCTTTTACATTCATTACTTCTTTTAAACCTTGTCCTCTATAATTATAAAAACATTTATAATCTCTTTCAAAAAAGAATTCAAATGTAGTTTGTACTGGATATTTGTTAAACTTTTCATATACTTCAACCATACAAGTAGGTCTGTATTCATGTATAGTATCAACAGCACCCATTAATACATCTAACTCTACACCTTCTACATCTATTTTTATAAAACCAATATCATTTAGTTTTAGACTATCTACTGTAACAGTATCAACTTCTATCTTTTGACCTTCTACTAAATTTTGAAAGCTTGAGTTAGATAATCTTTTATCATCTACATAAAAATCACTTACACCTTCAAAATTACTTACGGCAAGATTGTGAGTTATTACATTATTATAAAATGTTTTGATTTTATTTAACTCATTATACACAGGTAATACTGCCTCAAAACATATTACGGATTTTGAGTGTTTAGCAAAGTGAGTAGCATACATACCTGTAGCCGCACCTATGTCCAATGTATTTTTTAATTTGTGTAGATAGGGTGTAGTTTGACCTATCATAAAATCATTAACGTGTTTTTCTAATATTTCTTGGTTAAATACTCTTTTTTTTAATACACTATCTGTTAATTTTGCTGTAAATGGTCTCATTTCATTAATATTTGTAAAGCAATTCTAGTTCCTGTTTTACAAATTCCTCCTCTATGCATACCAGCTGGATCAAAGACACACAGATTACCTTTGTCGCTAGTAAATTGTTTTTCTTGGTTTAATATATTTTCCTGTTCCTCTGTGTTATCTAATAATAATCTACCAAAGTTATGTGATACTCTACATTGTTTTGGAAATTGAAATACTGCTGCTCTGGATTGTGGTGTATGACAATAACTACCTGTAGATATTGCTCTACCAAATATGTTTTGTAGATCATCATATATCCATCTATTAGATTTTTCTACATAGCTAAATGGACCATCATTTTCTGTAATATCATTTAGATACATCATAGCTTTCATAACATTTTCTTTTGGGTCTATATGTAAGTTGGTTGTTTTAGTTATAGTCTTACAATCATATAGAAATTGTTTATAGTTTTCATCTGTTGGTTTAGCAATATGTAATACTACATTCTTTACTTGTAGATTATTAAATTTATTATATTTAGTAGCTGCTTGTAATATACCATATGACTGGAACATTTCATTTACAAGTTTTACTATCTCTGGACCTAATTGTTTTGCTCTATCAAATTGTCCAGGTGGTGGTCGCCAATCTGGTAATACAATCAAGTTTTTAATTTCTTGGTCTATTGCATCTCTTATTTTTTTAGTATCTACATTTAAATATGATATACCTTTTTCAAATAAGTCTTCGTATATTTGTCCACCCGCTAAATTACTTTCTATTTTACTTTCTTCAAACTTATTGTAAAACTGAAACATAGCATTTAGTTTAGTAATTAATTTTGTATCTGGTACTTTCATATACCACTGATAGCCTCTTTCAAATGTATGTAAATTACCTTCTTGTATTCCTTCTTTCATTACAGATACATATTCTTCGTGGCCATTACCCATATAATGTTTCTCATGGTTTACATCTGGAAAGTCAGCAATATCAGGAAAGACAAAGCCATGATCGTATATTGGATTATCAAAACGCATGGTAATCAAACTCCTGTAATTTTGTTTCTGACTTCATAAGTCTTTTACGTTGGTCTGAAGTCATGCTAGTTTCTAATGTGACTGGAGTATTTTTAGTTCTATCATTTGCTCCGTGAATATAAATGTTATCTATAATAGCTTGTTCATCAAAATCTTCATTGTTTAATTTTAATACATGGTTTAAACTAACTGGCAATTGTTCCATTTTACAATATTGAACATTTGGATACTTACCAAAATAATGTTGATAATAATCCCATACTATATTTTCTTTAGTAATTACATTTTCTACAAAGGTATTGTAATCTTTTGATTGACATTCTTGTTCTAATCTTATATCTGGGTGCCAGTTCCATTCATCACCATGGCCTTTCTTTTTACTTCTATGTGTCCATAAACTATGTACAAATGTAGCTGGGTGTCTTATGAAACCAAATACTTGTTTTGTTGTATCTGGTGTAGCATGACTTTCATAAATGTCATCACCTAATACTACACAATTCTTAACATACTTCTTAAGCATTTGTTTTACAGTTCTTCCACCACACTTTGGATTGTGTATGAATAATGAATTTTTAAGCTCTATTGCCATCTAATAATCTCTTATGTACTATACCTTTATTTATTTCTTCTAATGTCCATTGTGTATAGGCACAATCATACAACCATTGTGTTCTATCAAAGTTACATTCTATCACAGGATTGGTTAATATGTCAAGTGTGTGGTAAGACACAGGCCAAGAAAAACTAGAATTATCTAAATTGATAACTGGTATTCCCTCACATACAGCTTCTGTCGCAGCATTACTAGAAAAAGTTACACATGCCCAAGCCTTTTTAAAATCTTCATATAACGAATTACCACCATTTGATTTGTTCCAACCATCATAATTATTACTTACCATATCTGCTTCTGATAAATCAAACTTTTCAAATCTACTTTGAAACCTAGGGTGTAATCTTACTTTTATTTTTTTACCTGTTATGTTTCTAATTTGTTTAATTGTTTTTGATACCCATTCTTCGTACTTCTCTCCTCGTTCATATAAAGGATTTAAACTTGTATCTATTGGATTTTGTAATAACAATAGAATATACTTACTATCATCATAACGATCATGTCGCCATGGTTTAATTTCTATGTCTTGTTCTTTTTGTATTCTATTCCATCTATCACTAGGACTATTATGATTAAAAAACTTACCTTCGTTATATGTAAAATGATTTAATCCTACTTTGTAATAATAAGTTTCTGGTTTATCAAAGTCAATATTCTTTCTAAAAACAGCTTGTTCAATAACTATTCTAGGTTTGCCTGTACTATCCATAAAATCGTGTTGATCTTTCATATTATTTTTAATAAATCCTAATACATTTGTTTGAACAAATGCGTCAACGTTTTTCATGTCTAATCTTTTAGCAGCATCAAAATTACATAACATAAAATCTTTATGCTCAGGGAAGTGCCAACCCATTTCTAATCTAAAACTACCTTCAATACCTATTATCATTAAAAACCCTCTGCGAACATTACTCTAGCACCTGGAAATCTACTCTCAACAATAGACTTTGCCTCTGATGCAGTTCTACCTTCTTCAGCAACTTTCATAGGTGCTTTGTTTTTTATTGTGACCCAAAAGTAATATTTGTTCATTTTAAGAATACCATTCCTGCTCTTTTAAAAAAGTTCTTTCTCATTTGTGATAGACCCTTAAACTCATTGGTTAGTTGTTCACTATATCTTAACCCATAGTTTTTAAATATATCTACCCAATAACTTTCTTCTCTACAATTAACGTGATGATGACCAGGCCAACCTGGAGGTGCAGCAGTGACTACAGCCATTTTACCTTTTTCAAATAGTGGCATATAGTTTGGTACATATTTTTCTTCAACGTGTTCTAAAAATTCTGTACACCATACTAAATCAAACTCTTGGTTTATCACAGCTTCTCCTAATGTAAAGTCATGTACTAATGAGTAATCTGTATTTTCAATTACAGTGGTATCACCATCTACACCATACCAATCAATATCTATACTATTAGCGACTTGTTTCATACCGCCAGGTCCACAACCTATATCTAACATAGATGTTGTTTTAAATCTTTCTTTTATGTATCTTAATAAAGGCTCATCTGTATTTGTTCTATTAAGATGTCCTCCTAAATGTTCAGGCGTCTTGTTCATTTAAATACCTTTCTGCATACCCACTTTGTATTTCGTTTGCATAAAATTGATGATTAGCTAGATTACATAACCATTCATATCTATTATCTGGATAGATGGGTGTTTCTATCTTACTTAAATCTGTTTGTGACATTGGTATGGCTGCTGAATACTTATCTGTTATCGTAAATGATGGTACACCTTTTATGATTGCTTTAGCCGCAGCAGAAGATTGATAAGATACCACAGCGTGACAATCTTTTAAGTCTTTTTGTAAAGGCACTGGATTGTATGCGCCGTTTATCTTTTTTACTCTAACTCTAATTTCTCTATCTGTGTGTTTTTTTAGTTCATCTATTGTATCTTGTAATACATCTTCAGCTCTCATACCTAAATTTTTACATAGCCACCAAGATGGTGGAAAGACTACAATATGTTTACCACCTTTTTTCCAATTTAATATTTCTAGTTCATCATCTTTAGCAAATCTAGCTTTTAGTTCTAAATATCTGTGATCGTTTGTATCTGTGATTTTATTGATGACATAATTATTTTTACACACTCTAAACAAACAGTTTCTAAAATCACCATACTTCTCAAACATGCTGTGTCTTTGGTGATACAAGTATGCGTGATCTATAAAAAACCAGTCAATCTTTTTTTGTTCTGCAACCTCTACTATTCTTTTTGTGTTTCTCATAAAACCCCAAAACCAATAACTACTTACTTTACTTCTACCCCATTCTTCACTTTCTAAATGTGGCCAATATAAATGAGCATCTGGTGGTGTAGGTATTCTACGAGACGGTGGCCAACCTTCTGGTTTTACAAAATTTATTGTTGACTTATATTCATCATAGATACAATACAAAGCATTCTCTTTTCTTAATTGTTTACCAAGTATCATTCTTTGTAGTAAAGCATCGTTATGACCTTTACCTGTTTGAAATGCTAAAGCAAAATTTTTAGGTTTACCAAACACTTGTTCTGAACCAACATCTTTTAGTTTAGGAGGCTGCATATTTTTCCCAATATAATCCTTTCCTAACTTCATCTAAATTCCAATGTGCATTTGCATAGTGTGTTATGTAATACGTTCTATCTTTTAATATAGGTTTTTCTATATCACTCAAACTACCAGCACTCCATTTATGTGAAAAACAAGCTTCATGTGTAGAGAACATGGGTATACCTTCCATCATTGCCACTGCGCCAGATGTAGATGTATGTACGACACATGCCCAAGCATCTTTTAAATCTTCATGTATATTTGTTTCACCTAATCTAGTGTGTGTAATATCTGTATGTTCTAACATTATATCATCTAAATTTTTTAAGTCTTCTGTAAGTTGTGAACTAGTTCCAGCGTGTCTATGTGATCTTATTAATATTGGTCTATTAGTATATTGTCTAATATTCCATATGGTTTCTTTTGCCCACTCATAACAAGGTTTACCAAACGTAGAGAAACCACCAATACCTCTATTTAAAAATAAACAAATATGTTCACCATCTTTACGCCATGGTTTAATTTTTAAATCCATATGTTTTATTATCTGGTCATTTCTACTTGTATCTTCATCTAACATATAGTTTGCTTTGTGTGGGTGTACAGAACCTTGTGGAAATCTAAAATATCTTACATCTTTTTCGTAAGCTTTTAAAACATTACTATCAACAAAAAATATATTATCATTGTGATTATCTAATACCTTTTGTCTAAAATTATGATTAGGGGAGTCTGTACCTTCTGATTTGTGAGCAAAGATCATAGCAAAATCAGATTTTCTATAATCATGGCTCTCTACATAACAAACTTCTATACCATGTTTCTTTGCGCCTTCACCAAAGGCTTTCATTATGTCTCTCTTACTACCACCTGTAGTTGCTAGATATATGTTTAGACTTATCATTTGTAAAACTTAACTGCCAAATGTTTATCTCGGTGACCATCTGGCATTATTTTGTTTATGTCTCTAAATTTATGTTGTTCAACTAGTTCTTTTAATTTTTGAAAGTCATAACCTGATTTATGTAAATCCCAAGCGCTCTCATCACCCTCTCTTTGCCAACCCCAAAATCCAGCACGACAATGATCTTTTTGTTTGTCATCTAACTTATCCCAATTGTTCCACTGCCATAGATGTAAGTTCATATTTGGAACAAGCATGGTAACCTCTGCGCCTGGTACACATATATTATACCATGCGTCTAATGTTCGTTGTGCTTGTGCGTGAGTTAAGTGTTCAAAGAAATGACGTGAGTAAATGTTTTGTACTGTGTTTGACTCTATATGTTTTTCTACTTCCCAAGCAGCACATACAATATCATCTTCTCTAATCTTTCGTATATCTACTTGTCTATAATCTTTCTTACGAGGGTTTTCCCCACCACCAAACTCTATATTCATTATTCAATATCAACCTTTTTCATATTATTATATTCTTCAAACCAATCTTCAGAATAATCACAATCTTTATAATGTTTAAAATATGGGCCACCTTTTGTATAGTGTAAATTTTTTACATCAGGTTTTTTATTGTACTCACCAACTAACCAATTCCATTCTAATGGTATCTCACCTATTAATTTATCATCATCTATCCATTTAAATTGGTGTAGTTGAGAACCTGTTGATGTATTTACAAAGTCACTGGTTAGTGTTGTACACTTTCTACAATTCATCAACATAAAACTAGACCAATTTTTTCTAGGATATATTGTTTGTTCTTGTCCTAAAAATTTTGTCTTTTCTTTTGGTATATAATCATGTTTCGCTACTTGTACTGCATACCTATCGTCTCTCAATGCCCATAGTTCTGATATGTCAGCTTTCATTAACATATCACAATCCATAAACAATGCCCAACCAGAATAGTCCATAAGTTTAGGAACAATAAATCTACTAAAAGAAAACTCTGTGGATTCTATTTTACTTCGTTCTCTACTAAATTCATATTTGATATTAGGTTGATAGAGTGGTGTAATTCTAATTGGTCTTGTTGCGTTCCTTAAAATACTTTGTGATAAAACGTGGTACGCAATCTGTTCGTTTCTATCGTATCCTATAAAAATATTAATCATTTGTTTGTTTTATCCATTCTGGACTATTGTCCTGATATTTTCTTTTACCCTTTTTGTGATCTATGTAGGGGTTGATTTCTTTATCTCTAGCGATTATGTGACCACCATGTCCATCATTTTTATTTCTTTCACTTGGCTTTATCATATTTCTAGTGTTATCAAAAGCATGGCAATCTGTTTTGTTTACCATATTATATATCTTATCTTCTGTGTAGTGACTTAAATATAAGTCAAAAAATTGTTTACTATCTTTATCTTTACAATTAAAACCTATGACACCACATTCTGTATAGTGATCTCTACCATAAAAAGTAACAAACTTATCATCTGGTATAAAAGTTTCCATATAATTATCAGGAAATTGTTTCATAAAAATATTGTCTGCGTCTAACCACATAAACTTTTTACCTAGTTTACTTGCATGATATTGAGCGAATACTTTATGAGAAAATCTAACAGCATTTTGTAAAAAATTACTGTCATCATTCCATATCTTATCTTTGTGTCTTTCTTTAAACGCAACTAGTTCTGGCATTTCTTTTAGTATATTTACATAAGTTATACCTTCATAATTTGGATATTGATAATCTTCTTCTACATAACAAATCATTTTAATTGTTTGTTTTGTTTCCGCATATGTTTGTAAAAACTTATATGCGTAATCATCATACAACCTTTTATTAAAAGTTGTTATAAAAAACTTATCTTCGTCTGTCCAGATTAATTTTTCCATCTTTTTAAATCAGCTTTTATCATATCTTTTACCATACTCTCTAATGTATGTTTAGGTCTCCATAATAACTTATGTCTTGCTTTTGTATTATCACCAACAAGTAAATCTACTTCTGCTGGTCTAAAGAATTTAGGATTTGTTTTGATTATATGCTCTCTAGTATGTTTATCAATTACTTCATGTCCCTCAAATTCATAAGCTATATTTAATTCATCTAAACATAGTGTAATAAAATCTTTAATCATTACTGTTCTACCAGTGGCAATAACATAATCATCTGGTTCATCTTGTTGTAACATTAACCACATCGCTTCAACATAATCTTCAGCGTGACCCCAATCTCTATATGTTTCTAAATTACCTAATTCTAATACTTTACCTGTCTTTGTATATTCCACTAAACCTTTTGTGATTTTTCTTGTAACAAATTCTTCACCTCTCATTGGACTTTCGTGGTTAAATAATATACCACTACAAGCATAGAGACCATAACTTTCTCTATAATTTACAGTCATGTAATGCGAATAGCATTTAGCAACACCATATGGACTTCTAGGATAAAATCTTGTAGTTTCTGTTTGTGGTGTTTCTTGTACCTTACCAAACATCTCTGATGTTGAGGCTTGATAAAATTTAACCTTTGGATATTTGTTTCTTATTACTTCTAATATGTTTAGAACACCTAGCGCATTTGTTATTGTGGTTACTTGTGGTTGTTCAAATGATAGACCTACAAATGATTGTGCCGCCAAATTATAAAACTCATCTGGTTGTACTTTGTCCATAGTCTTTTCAATATTGTAAGGTTCCCCTAAATCAAAGTCTAAAAATTCTATTTGATCTGTTATCCCTAGTTCATCTAAACGCCAGTGTTTCAGGCCCGTATTACGCCTCTGAACGCCGTATACCTTATATCCTTTGTCTAGTAGTAGTTTCGCTAGATAACTACCATCTTGTCCTGTGATACCTGTTATAATCGCTTTTTTCATAATCTTTTCCAACAAGTCATAACTCTAACTCGTTCTAACTCCTTTTCATCTTGTACATCAACAACTTCAATGTGTGTATAACCAAGCATCTTGGCATACGTTAATCTTTTATTTCCATATCTCAATCGACCATTCATTAATATTAAAGGCCAATTCATAGTTTCAGTTATACTATTATATAGTTTGATAAAACCTGGACCATCTATAGCACAATGACCAAAGTCTAATTTTTCTAAATCAGCAACTAAGGTTTCACAACCTTCTACTTTATTTTTTGCTCTCAATATTTTCATAACCAACTTTCGCTATATAATAACTATCTATAATATCTGTCACAGGATTGTTTAATTTACCCATATCAAACATTTTTAATAAGTCTTGTTTTGTATGATCTTTAAAACTATCATACATTAATTGTTTATCTGCGTTCCCTTTACCTGACGCATATTTCTTAACAACACTTGGCACAACTGTATCATACAATATAGTGGGTGACATCTGTAATCTATATTTAAGTATACCGCAGTTTTCAGCGATTTGAAATACTGCTTGACCTTTTGAGCCAAACGAATAACCTTCAATAAAAACTTTTGCTGTATCTGATTTGTGTTTGTGAATTGTATCCAGAGCCCAAGTAGAAATGTTTGTAAATCTTTCAATAGGTGTGTTGTATTCTTTGTGTTCATAACCAAATATATTCTTACCAAATTGTCCAATGTACTTCTTCTTACTTGTTAGAAAGTGAAAAGAACATTTGTCAAAATCAAAGTCATCACCTGCAATACAAATCGCAGGACTATTTAAACTATAATCAATTCCAACTATCGTCTGTTGCTTCTTCTGGTATTTCATGCTCGCTTTCTTCCTCTGATTCTACTTCATATCCACAGAACGGACAAGTCAAGGGTTGTAAATCTTGTTCTTCTTCGTCCCATACTATGGTATATTTAGTAGTGCAGTTAGAGCACGTTTTTCCTACATTTTCCATTATAATTTAAATTTCTTAAATTGATCTTTCTTTACGTCTTGTTTTATTCCACCAATAACATAACTTTCTATTTCTGTTTCTTGTGGAGCATTTTGTGTTCCTCTACTGTTTAACCAATGATCTGTCCATGGTAATGGATTAGACTTTTGATCGTACACAGGAGTTAACCCTATCGCTTTCATTCTTCTGTTAGCGGTATACTCTACAAATTGATGTAATAATTTTTCCGATAAACCTATCATAGAACCTTTTGAAAATAGATAAGTTGCCCATCTTTTTTCTTCTCCTACTGCGTCATCATACATTTTATAGACTTCTTTTTCAGTATCTTTAATCACTTTGTCCATAGTCTTATCTCGTTCTATATCTCTAAAGTTGTTTATAATTCTTTGAGATACTGCTAGGTGTTGACTTTCATCTCTTGCGATAAATGAAATAATCTTTGCTGATCCTTCTAATAATTTAAGTTCACCAAAAGCAAAACTACAAGCAAACGATACATAAAATCTTAAACCTTCTAATATGTTTACTGTAATCAAAGCTTTCCATAATTTTTTCTTTAACTCATATTCATCAACTTTACTTTTGTCTAGTTGATATTTGTAACCTGTCAATATTAAATCATCATAACATTGTGTTACAGAATTTGCTCTTTTTTCAATCTTCTCATCTTTAATAATAGTATCAAATACTTCACTAGGATCAGAATATAAATTCTTTATGATGTATGTATAACTTCTACTATGGATTGTTTCCATAAAGTCCCAAGTTACAATACAGCCTTCTAGTTCTGGTAATGATACAAATGGTAAGAATGCTAAACAAGGACCACGACCTTGTACACTATCTAACATAGTTTGATATTTTAAGTTAGAAGTAAATATGTCTTTTTGCTCTGGTCTTAACTCTTGGTAATCGTTTCTATCTTTTTGTAAAGAAACTTCTTCTGGTCTCCAAAAATAACCCAACTGTTGCTGAGTTAATTTATCAAATATAGGATATTTCATAGTGTCATATCTTTGTACAGCCAAGTCCTCTCCAAAGAACATTGGTTGTTTTAAAAAGTTGACACTTTTTCCTTTATTAAAAACTGATTTTGCCATAGCGTTTTATTTATTACTTTCTTAAATTGTACAAGAATCACAGTTCTCTGGATCCTCATCTTCGTTAGTTTGTTCTTCTGGTACATTATCTGCGAAACCAATTGGGTGAGCTGGTTCATCAATATCTTTTTTAGCGTCATATGTATTTTGGTAATAAGAAGTCTTCCAACCTAATCTATATGTCGTTAATAAATCTTGTGCCATTTGTGATAATGGTACTTGATTTTCTTCAAAGTGATCTGGATTGTACGACCAGTTACCACTTATCGCTTGATCGAAATACTTTTGCATTACAGCTACTACATTGATATAACCTTCATTTGATTTCATATCCCATAGTAAAGTATAATTTGATTTTAATTTTTTGTAGTCAGGTACCACTTGTTTCAATGGACCTTTCTTACTTTTCTTAACACTTAAATAATCTCTAGGTGGCTCAATGCCGTTAGTAGCATTTGAGACCACACTAGATGACTCTGATGGCATTTGAGCAGAGAGTGTGCTATGTCGGAGTCCGTGCTCTTTTATTTCTTTTCTTAACCACTCCCAATCATAAGTTAGATTTCTGGTTACAACCTCGTCTACCTCTTTCTTGTAAGTGTCTATTGGTAAGATACCATCGGAATATTTTGTTCTATTAAAGTATTCACATTGACCTTTTTCTTTTGCCAATTCATTACTTGCCTTTAATAGATAGAATTGAAACGCCTCTGTTAGTTTATCAACTTGACGCCAACCTAATTTTTGTTCATAAGAATATCCTTTCTTTGCTAAATAGTGAGCAAGACCTATATAACCTATACCTAAACTTCTTCTAGCTTTTGTAGATACTTCTGCTGCCATTACAGGATACTTTTGATGATCTATTATTTCATCTAAACTTCTAACAGCCAAGTCGCATAATTCTTCTAACTCATCTCTTTTATCAATCTTTCCAACATTGATGGCAGATAGAATACAAAGGGCAATCTCACCTTCGCCATCTATGTGTTGGATTGGATCAGTAGGGAGAGTGATCTCTTGGCATAAGTTTGACATTCTAA
>Ga0222718_10003381_pt1 | contig 13717 bp, 14 predicted proteins | sample C33_27DmetaG_FD_165045 | JGI IMG/M metagenome (GOLD analysis project Ga0222718, IMG submission 165045) | Estuarine water microbial communities from San Francisco Bay, California, United States - C33_27D | ecosystem: Environmental > Aquatic > Marine > Unclassified | place: USA: California... | reverse complement strand
AAATTTTTCTTATCTTTATTAAAATAAAAAAAAAACAAAAAAAAACTTGTCTTTTGTAGTATCCCCTTTAACTCCCTTTTTTTTTCTATTTCTAGGTTTCGAATATAAAGGAAAAATAATAAATGTATAAAATGGATAGATTATATTTGGTTTTGGATGAATGTCTAAAAGAAAAGACAAAGAAAGAGATTTATGATTATGTAGTGAAAAAGTTAGATTATAAAGGTGTAAAACCAAAAGCAAGAAGAAAAAAACAGATAGTATGTAGACCAGTGATGATGATATCGGATTCATCAGATAATGAAAATTGAATAGTATAAATGTATTAAATAAAAAAATAACTAAATCACAATGAGAACAAGGCTCTACAACATCCTAGTTGGATTGAACAACACATGTATAAAGATAGGAAAGCAGCAAAAGTAACCAGTACCAATATTGAATCTAAAGAAAACGCAAACGATAGATGAGATAGTAGAAGAGATAGATAAAGCTGAGAGACATCTAAGGGCACCAGAATATTGGTATTTAAATAGATACGCAAAAAGATATTAGTGTAGTATGGTATAGTATAGTATAGTATAGTATAGTATAGTATAGTATAGTGTAGTATAGTGTAGTATGGTATAGTATAGTATAGTATAGTGTAGTATGGTATAGTATAGTGTAGTATGGTATAGTATAGTATAAAATTGAAAATAATCTAATGAATAAAATACAAAGCCACAAGATGATGAATTTATGGTGTAACTCGAAAGGATAATGTTTATAATTATCCAAAATCCCGATGTTCATTCGGTGGGGAGAACACAACACCAGTGGAAAATTTTTTGAAATTATTATTTATTATTTATTAGTTATTGAAAGATTGCTTAAAGCAATCATATGTTATGTTGCCTACGCGCAACAAATTATTCATCATCTTTTTTTTTATATTTATCGTAGTGTGGATGTGGAGGAGGTTTATCAAAGTCACCATGTGGTAAAGATGAATGTCGTTCAATAGTAGCTAGATGAATACGGCAATAATTGGAAGAACCATGTTTAAGATGTGAACATTGTGCCCCATAGATCCATGAATTAGTAGTAGAGTCGAAAGAGACGGAACCATTAGCCCATGTTCTAGCTAAACATCGATGTTTTGGTGGAAATAGTGTGTGCGATTTTCGAGGTTTTTTAGAGTAATTACGTTTAATTTTAAATTTTTTTTCTATGTTTATAGTAGGAAGGTATCTCTTTCTCAAAATATCTAAATCTATTTTATATTGAATAGAAATAGAGTGAATAAATAATGAAATATCATGATGAATAATATTGTTCATGTTAGAAAGGTGTAGTGATTAATAAAAAATGAATCTACGTTCAATTTTGAAAAAAATAATAATGAGATTAGTTAAGTGTAGTATAGTAAAAAAGAATATTTATAAATTGCTTAAAGATAAAGTGTATAGATATAATTGTGAGTGTAGTATCCGGAAATGAATATATCAGAAGAAATAAAATTGATTTGCGGGAAGGCACATAATAAATTGAGCAGAAATATAACACAGTATAACAAAACAACTAAATAAATGCCTCCTTAGCTCAGTAGGTTAGAGCATCGGATTCTTGATCCGAGGGTCACGGGTTCAATCCCCGTAGGAGGCTTCTTAAGAAACCTTACAGCAACATTTTGAATAGCCTTTTAAGCCGGTGGTCGTGGGTTCGATTCCCTCTTGGGGTATATGCCTCAATAGCTCAGTTGGTAGAGCACCGTATCAACACCAAGGTTTCTGTTACAACAATTTAAGATAGGAGACAGCAATACTCAAACCAAACAAACAGAATTTTTATCAGTTTTATCCGGTAGGCTGAAAATCGGCATGGTTAACTCCATGGATGCCATAATCCTATCTGACAACACAATCCGACACAAAACAAGTATGCCTTCTTAGCTCAGTCGGTAGAGCATCAGACTTTTAAGTACATCGAAAGATGCGAACAAGGTAATCTGAGGGCCGCGGGTTCGAGCCCCGCAGAAGGCTACATAGAGACACACACAGCAACCATGAACTTTCACTTTTATTCATGAAAACCAAATGTGTCTCGATTACAACAAACAAAGGTACTATGGCCGAGTGGTCTAAGGCGGTTGACTCAAGATCAACTATCTTCGGATGCGCAGGTTCGAACCCTGCTGGTACCATATTAGGACATCATACAGCAACAATAATGAATTTCCTTTAAGCGGAGCTGTACATTGTACTCGCGGGTTCGAATCCCGCCATACCCACCAACGGGTATGTGACCGAGTGGTCTAAGGTGGTTTTTTTCAAATCAACTGATGTCCGAAAACCACAAACACAACACAACGCCCTCTTAGCTCAGTTAGGTAGAGCATTCGGCTTTTAACCGAAGGGTCAGGGGTTCGATCCCCCTAGAGGGTATCTTAGAGACACACACAGCAACCATGAACTTTCACTTATATTCATGAAAACCAAATGTGTCTCGATTACAACAAACAAAGGTGCTATGGCCGAGTGGTCTAAGGCGGTCGACTTAAGCTCGACTATCTTCGGATGCGCAGGTTCGAACCCTGCTGGCACTATTTTTAGGATTTCACACAGCAACAACCAGCTTTATTTAAAAAAAGTAGGTTTTCGGTTCAATCCCGGAATTGGGGTAACTCAATTGGTAGAGCAACTTTCGCAACACAATGAAATCCGACAACAACAACACCAAACAAGGTCCTGTAGCACAATTGGTTAGCGCGCGGTGCTTATAGTTTTAAACTATGCTTATTGAGGAAACTCTGATCGCACTGTTTCAAGGAACGCCGAGGTTGTGGGTTCGAGCCCCACCAGGACTACTTTTAAGGTAGAACACAGCAACACACCATTTTTGTCCGAACATAATCTGAACGGGTGGGTTCGATTCCCGCGCTGGAGAACACCAGTGTCTGGCTGACCGTATAAAAAACGATCTACCTGATAACAAAACACTAAATCCCCATGGTCTAATGGTAGTGATATGTGACTTTCACTCACAAGGTCAGGGTTCGATTCCCTGTGGGGGAGATAGTAAAGATACCAACAGCAATACAAAACTGTTTATTTGCCTAATGGTAAGGCATCAGACTTTTAATCTGACTTATTCTGGTTCGATTCCAGAATAAACTTACAAAGGTATCTTGAAACACACATTTAAGATTGGAAACAGCAAGCAACACTATAAAAAACAATAATTATTTATTTTGGGTACGCTATTCAGTAGTTTAACCAATGACAACTTGGAAAGACAAGTGGACAGCTTGGAAAGACAGCTGACACTCTGGAAAGACAGAAATCTCCAATCTGATCACATAACATCACATCACACAAGCAGAGTGGCGCAGCGGAAGCGCGTTGGGCCCATAACCCAAAGGTCGATAGATCGAAACTATCTTCTGCTATGTGTCTCGTCTTAGCTCAGTTGGTAGAGCGTGGGATTGTAGTGGTAAGAGCTTTATCAAGATTCAACATAAAGTTCATTCAATATTCCTACGGTCGCTGGTTCGAATCCGGCAGACGAGAACAAAGTCCTCTATTTGAGGCAATTTACCGCCCCCGTGGCCAAATGGATAAGGCGTCCGGCTTCTATGGGATCAGCATTGATCCAACGTTGTAACCGGAAGATTGTGGGTTCGATCCCCACCGGGGGTTTATTTAAAGACACTTTCAGCAAACACATTTTCTCAACAAGACTTAAAATCTTTCTTTGATAAATGCGTGTCTTGACAAACCGAATGGTCCCATAGTGTAGGGGTTATCACGCCAGACTTTGAATCTGGCAACCCGAGTTCGAATCTCGGTGGGACCTAAATTTTTTTTTGTTCCGATGGTGTAGTTGGTTATCACATCTGCTTTACACGCAGAAGGTCAAGGGTTCAAGTCCCTTTTGGAACTCAAAAGATGTTATATGAGGCGATGGACTGTTCATATGCGCCGCGCAGGTTCGAATCCTGTTAACATCGCATTTTTTAGCCCTGGTGGTGTAGTGGTAACATTGTTGCCTTCCAAGCAATAGCCTCGGGTTCGATTCCCGGCTAGGGCAATTTACTTTACTTTATAAAAGGACATAAAATTGATAATAATATATATGTTATACTTAATGAAACAGAAGAATGACAAACATTCAAACATATACCGTAATAGACAACACCGACAAGACAGATCATAATGTAATAAATATACATGCTCAACCCAATTTAAATAAAGAAGCAGAATATCGAGATGTAGGTAGAAAGCTAACAAAGATTATATATAACAAGCATCCTTCACAAGATTTTAAGTCTGGACTAAATGGTAAGATCTTGATGGTTTATCTACCTAAAATAGAAAATAATAATAACCTAATAATAACCTTGCGGAGATATATCATTGATATAGCCCTTCAAGCTAAAGTTCATAATATTCAAATACAAATTATCCAATTGTAATTTATAAAACTACTTAAAACTAATCAATATATATTAATTTATGGTTAGTACTACTGGTTTAGACTAGTCATAATTTAAGAGTTCTCACAGCAAACTATGCTATTAACATTTTAAAGTTACATTTTTGAACTCTGACAAAAGGTCCCTTAGCTCAGCTGGTTAGAGCGTTCGACTGTTAAGGTTTGTTTACAAAACAACATAGTAATCGAAAGGTCACAGGTTCGAACCCTGTAGGGACCGATTTACGATTAATTTCGTATTTTTTTTTTCTATATATATTCTATAAGCATTTTGACAAATTCATAGCTCCAATCGGAATACTCAATATAGATGTTGAGACAGAATTGGAACTTTAAAAATGCTTACAGCACTTTACACTTATATATTAAATTAAAATTGGGTTTTAAGTATTTTGATTAAAAATGGTAAGCTGGAAATATACTTGGATGTATATGCTTATTCCATTATAAAAATACATGCAGCATCAAACATTTTTTAAATAAATAAAATTATTAAAAATATTAATTATATCACTGGATTGGATATAATTAATATAGCTGTTAAATGTGGTATCGGAAAGATGAGTTGGTGTCTAGCTTAACACATAGGCATAACAGCAATCACATTATTTTATAATGTTATAGATCGTAGATTATAAAATAATGTTATAGATCGAAGATTTTGGGAGCAAAGGAATATTAAAGTGGTTTTAGGTTTTAAAGAGTTGGTGTCTAGCTTAACACATAGGCATATATTCCTTTTATAGGTAAGGATTGAATTATAGTATTCATAGGGTTATATTCATAGGGTTATATTCATAGGGTTATATTCATAGGGTTATATTCATAGGGTTATATTCATAGGGTTATATTCATAGGGTTATATTCATAGGGTTATATTCATAGGTAATTATAGAAATTATATTGGACGCACGCATATTAGATAAATAGCTAATAAGTAACGTACTACACTGATTACTTTATTAGCAAATAAGTATAAAAAAAATAAAAAATATAAAAAAAGCAACGATTTAGCATAGATGTTCACGCAACATATTTTAGCAAGATTAAGCATAAAATGGGAAGGGATCAAATCTAGAAATAGATTTGATTATGTGGATTAATTTTCACATTGACAGATGGGAATAGACCATCAAAAAGACGGTCACTAATGGTAGTACTCTGTTCTTATTGTTATAGAACAAAGGTAAAGGGTTCGATTCCCTTACGGTCTAAATGACATTTTTACGTTGTTAATAAGCGTAAAGGACTACTTTGGATAATTTTTTTAACCAATATTGGTAGTCACCATTCTTACTATGTTTTTTGTTTTTACAATATGTATACCAAATACGTATTCTTAAAATTGATTTAAAGGTTTTAAATACCTTCTTTTTTATACTCTTAGCTTACAATGAACAACCAACGATTTTCTCAATCTGCGAACAGATCAAGTTCATCAAACTATAGACAATGGTCGCTCGATGAGTATGACGATGAACCAGCTCCTCGTTCACCACCTTCACGGCCACCACCAGCACGTAGGGCACCATCTTTAAATATATCACCACAAGAACCTTCGCAAATGGGAGGTAGATTTGCTGGTACATCATGGCTTGACACCTTTACAGAAGATACACCATCACGAAGTTCAGCTTCGGCTTCGCCGGCACATTGTGATCAGGCAAACCTAAACGCATGGGATATGACAGATCAATTTAATAGTTCCTATTATACTACAGGACTTTGGGATCAAGGATGTCTAAATCCACCCGATTGTCTTGATAGTAATATAGAAGCTGTAGAATCAGGGACTATTAGAACAGATGAACAATCACAAACGGAAGTAACAGAAGAAACAAATGTTCCTCCAATCCCTTCTTATGAAGTAGTAGAGGGGGAAAATACGTATAGTCATCATACCGGAAAGCTAGAAACCAGCTGTTATAATAGTGATGGCGAATATATTTATTATCTAAAACTTCAAGATATTATTAATTATGTAAGTAGAGGTTGTAGTATTAGTGATGAACACCAAGAAAGTTTGATAGAATATATCAAGTCAAATGTTAAGATTGATAATTGGTTTCATGAAACACGCTATACAGTAGCAGGAACTGTATATAGAAAGTCAATGCCAGCAATCAAAAATCATCAATATACAATAGTAGCAAAGTATTGTTTGGATTGGATGGTTTCAAATCCAGAAAAGGTATCAATGCCGGGAATGTAATAATATTAGATGAATATGAGAAGAAAATTGAATTATAACTTTTTTATTTATTATAATCAATAATACTAAGATTAAACCTTTGTTAAACGGCAAAAACTTTTATTTAAATGGTTTCGGAATGCCCACCACCACAATCACCCCAGTTATATTGGAGTAAACATGCTTTATCTAGAATGGAAGAAAGAAAAATAGATAAAACGTTAATAAATGTTTCCAAAGATTATATTATGGGATTAATCTACTATACAACAAATGGATGTTACTATTATTGTGATGTAAAAAATAATGTAACATATCTAATTAGAGATTTGGAGGTAGATAATATAATAAAAAAGACTGTAATGACTATATATACAAGAAATCCAATTCAAATGGCGAGACGTGTATGTGAAATCAAAAAATGGAATTTCAATAACATATGTAGAGATCATTTGTTTGGTAATTGTAAAAGACATAATTGTAGATATGAACATAGATCACTCAATGATTAATGATTCAGATCATAATCTTGATAAGTGATTCAGATCATAATCTTGATAAGTGATTCAGATCATAATCTTGATAAGTGATTCAGATCATAATCTTGATAAGTGATTCAGATCATAATCTTGATAAGTGATTCAGAACCTGATTTTTAGTAAGTTTATTTTTTTTATGAACTATGTAGTATAGTTTGTTTTTTAAATATGTATATGGTCTAATAAAATTGATTAAATCATTTAAAGATAAAATACTCGTAGATATCACATCACCCACAAATCGTAAGCAACAGAATGTCATCTAACGCTGCCACAAACAGTTTCGCCGCTGCTATGAAGACCGCTTCAAACCGTACCACCGGTGCGAAGGGGGCAAATCAGTTTAAGAGTACAGAGAATCTAATGCTCGATGCGTTTCTTGGTCTCAAGCAGACCTCAACGCCAGAGTTTATCAAGTCTACAATCGATGAGCTTGTGCGCCAGCTCGACCATATTCCCGCTGCCCAGCGTGGTGAGTGGGTAGCCGACATCTTTCGGATCTGGGTCCACAAGCGACACCCACGTGTAGGTGAGAAGGAGAAGCTTCTTGGACAGCGAATGTTCCTGGAGCTCTACAACCATTTCCCAGAGACCTGTATCGCACTGGTCGAGGCTCGGATCTTTGCGGATATGGCCTACTGGAAGGATGCTCTCCGGATTTGGTCGATGATCAATGAGACCAGTCTCACCAACCGACAGACCTTCGACAAGTATAACCCACTAATCGTTGCGATTCGCGACTCCTTCATGGAGCAGCGAAGTGAGGATCTAAAGGCACTTGACACCTTTCTGACACCTGCTCGGATTCGCGATATCAGCAAGACTGATATGGTGTCTCGGCTAAAGGCCGCTGGTGCGAAGCCTCCTCAGCTGACCTGGATTGGGAAGTATTGTGTCCGGGAGACCAGTCCAGAGAACAAGCGTCTCTACTGGTTTGTCCAGGATGACACAGGTCGGCTACTCCGTCAGTCACATGTGTCTTTTATGCTTCGCAAGTCGCTAAAGTCGCGTGTTGGTCCTGGTCAGTATGAGTCTTGGCCTGCTGGCAAGTCGGTGCCCTTTGGTGCGAAGCAGTCTTGGCGAACACTCAATGCGAAGCTGGATGAGGCACTCGACGTCCCCGAGGTGAAGGCATCTCTCGATCGTCTGGATGAGATCGACCCCTCAAAGCTTCCTGGCGAGTTCACCAAGCGTAACATCAAGTTTCTGCTGAATGAGAAGGTCAAGAAGGCACCTACTGATTCGGAGGAGCATAGTGGTAACCGCCGACCAAATGATCCAGCTCGTGTCGATCTCCGGGTGCGAACCCGAGACATGTTCACGGATCCTTCACGGATGAATGTCGGGACTCTGATGCCACACACAATCGCTCATAGTGCGCTAAATGCGAAGTCGCGGGCCCAGATCGATTACCACAATGCGGCTTTCGACAAGAAGGTGCTAGATGTGCGAGCTGATTTTGATCGCGTCCGAGCTGAGATGACCGAGTCCGCACGGTCATCGGCTGGTACCGATGCCGAGGTAGCTGATGCGATCGCACGAGCAATGACCAGTGGTAACATCATTGGTGTCGCTGATGTTTCAGGATCGATGGAGACTACGGCTGGTGGTGACGCACCAAACCGTCCGATCGATATCGCAACAGGTCTTGTCTCGTTTATCTCGTGTATCGCACGCGAGCCATATCGGGATCTGGCCATCAGCTTTACCGATATCCCAGATATCTTCTCGTTCAAGACTGGTGATAGCCCACTGAATGTTCGGGAGCGGATTCAGGCCATGATGCGTCGGGTAGGCTACAACACCAACTTCCAGGGAATGCACGAGGAGCTAATCAAGCTGTGTACCACAAACACGGTTCCAGAGGATGAGCTACCAGTGATCTATGTCGCGTCCGACATGAACTTTGATCAGTGCGATAAGACTATGTCGTGTCAGCGCACTTACAACTATACCACTCGCTGCTACGAGGCACCTCGTGGTGAAAAGTCACCATCTAGTATCTGGGAGAGCACCCATCAGACCATTGAGAAGATGTGGATCCGAGCTGGCTACAAGCGTGTGCCTCTCATGGTGTTCCACAACATCAATGTCTCACATAGTGGGGTTGAGGCGACCCAGAACTACAAGGGAGTCATCCTTCTCACTGGTCGGTCGGAGCAGGTGATCAAGCTGGTTCTCTATGGTGAGGCTGCCGATGATGCGGAGAAGGAGATCGAGGTTGATGGTGTCAAGACTACCGTAAAGGTCAAGAATGTCACACCATATGATACCTTCCGGAAGGCCATGGTAGGAGACCACTTTGCGCTTCTGGAGCAGGTGCTAAAGGCATCGACAGAGAGTCATATCCGCCACTTTAGCTAAATTCTAATAGAAATGAATTATAGACACAATTCTAATCTTATTATTTAAATTAAAACAATAAAAACCTTTTTTTTTTAAATGATTTAAAACCATAGTCCTTTTATAGTTTAATAGTATGAATATTCAACTTCCATATGAAAATTCGGACCTTAATGTCCAATATCTTTTAGCTAAAAATACTGAAGTAAATACAACATCATCAATGATAACTGTATGTTTTTTAGCAATGTTGTTTATTATGTATAATACATCTAAATCGGTTATTAATAATTATAAATCTCAAAATATACAGCTTCAATATATCTTAAATTTACTTAATAAGGTTTATAAATTAGATTTGGATTTGTCTGATCTAGGCAAATTGATAAACACCCTAGAGGAAAAGACCGATGAATCGGAAAATGAATCGGAAAATGAATCGGAAAATGAATCGGAAAATGAATCCGATTGTGGAAGTGATGGTGATGGCGGCTCCACAAATGCGTGGAATTTGTACATGATGGATCGTGGTGGGAGCGATGAGGAAAATACACATAACTCAAATGAGACCATAAATCTCATGGTAACTTTAGATGATAATAGTCGAAGAGTTCTTCGATCTCATACAAAAAATAGTTCCGATAGTAATCTTGTTATTAAAGGTAAAGGCTGGAAACTCGACTAATTACGCCACATCTTTGGTAGATTATATTTACTTATATTATATCTCGCACTATTGAATAATAGATAACACACTACACATACCGATAATAATAAAGCTATTCCATATAGATTTTTTAGATTTTTGTAGGGTAATAAACCCAATGGATTATTTCTTCTTTTATATATATCGTATCCTATTATAGCTAATAATAGACATAGCAAAATTGCTACTATTATTGATTGTTTTGTTTTTGTTTTATATATTATCTTTGGTGTCGTTTTAAACTCCCCATCTTCTTTTACTGGTGGCTGTGATGCTATATTTATCGCAAATATACCTAATACTAGTATTGTTGCCAAACCACCTATTATCATTGTCGAATCTCCTATTAATAGTGAAAAACGCTCTCTTAGACCATACGCATATAAAAATACTAATATTAATAGTATTAGATGTAGATAATAATATAAATCATTATATGTCACTACACCTTCTACTTTCTCTTCACTAAATCGGATTGGTGTTACTATATAATTCCATATTATAAATACATTCGCTAATAATATTAGTATCCAAAATGGTAGATATCTTTTATCCAATTCTGGTATAAAATTTTCTAAGTTATTTAAATTATTTGACGATTTATTTGAATTGTCATTGTTTTTAGCTTTATTAGCCGAATCATTATTTTTCTTAGCTTCATTGGCTGGATCATTTTTTTTCTTAGCTTTATTAGCTGGATCATTTTTTTTCTTTGCTTCATTGGCTGGATCATTTTTTGCCTTATTTCCTGTAGCTGGATTGAATTGTGTAATTTGTGCGGGTAATAAACCAGGTTGATTCATAAATTATTATAATATTATAATATAATATATGTCGGTTATTTCTCTTTCTATCCTAAATCTCATGCGCATGAGAACATTAGAATCATTTAAAAATTATCTTAATGGTGACGTTGATAAGATGATTAAAGACAATTTATTTACTATGATTTATATCACCATATTACTACTTGTTACTACTATACCTGCTGTATTAGTAGCAATTAATTGTAATAAAACACAACCTATAAGGTATGGGATCTTGGCTTTTTTTATAAGCGATATCTATCTATTACAATGGTCTATTAAAAAATTCATCTTAAAATATCCAGATTACTGCTCAATCTAAAATATATTTATATATTATAGTTTTATGAGTAATTTTATAGAACGTTGTGCGTCGGATACATTCGCTGCTCTATTTCCAAATGATGTACAAAATAAAGAATTGGTGATATTGGTTAATATACTACATATTATTGGTGTTTTGGTTATTCAGTTTGGTATCTTACTACCTCCACAATATATGAAATATTATATAGTGTATTTGGTGTTTTTGCTAATTACCTATATTATATTCAATAATAAATGTTTTATGACCGAGATTTCTAATTATTTTGGTGGTAAAAACTATAACACATTATGTATTAAAATGAAAGATGCTAAAAAAATATTACTAGTTTATTTAGTCATTGGTATATTATTTGAATTATATCCAGAAAATTCAATTTATAGTATTTTATCTAATATGTGTAAAAAAAATATATAAGTTAATATTATAAAATGTTTGCTTCTTCAAATGTAACTGGTGTTGTTCAAAATGCCGTTAAAGCTAATAATGCTGTAGATGTTCGTGAAGCCAAAGAAAGCCGTGTAGTATTGGTTGCTTTATTAGTAAGTGTTCTTGTTATGATACTTTTAAATGTCGTAGTAGGTCCATTTTTGTGGAATAATGTCTTTAGATCTCTTGTTCCCGCCGCAAGAAAAGCCAGATGGTTTGACACATTAGGTTTGGCCGTATTATTTGCTCTTATCGTCCCACATTAAATATTAAATAGGGACATCTTTTTTTTTAATTAGCTTGATGTTTTGTTTTAACATCGTATATATTAAATCGAATTATGGTGTGTATTTAAAATTCAATCAATGAATTCTAAATTTATTTAAGTAAATTATATGGAAGTGTATATTCCTTATATTGTGGGTTCCAGTGTCTCTGCGTTAATAGGTAAGTATGCTTATGACTATATCTATTATGATTCAGAATCGGTTGCTGAATCGGTAGCTGAATCGGTAGCTGAATCAGTTACTAAAAAAGCTATAAAAGAAACAATCGATTATAATTTATTAGATACTAAACTAAATGAAACAAAAGTGAATAGTAATGCTAGTAATAATGAAAAAATACAAAAACTCAAAAACATTATTAAAGGTGAATGTAATAGAACAATTCATTGTGATTTTAAAAAAAAAAATGTACGTCGTAAATGGGTATCTATGCTTCATGAATATGAAAAAATAGGTCATGAAGCTTTTGTAGAAAAATGGAAAAAGGCCTAATCATTCTACACATTTCTATCTTTTTTAATTTAATACATTATATGAAATAATGTAGTATCATATAGTCTATAGGTCAAAATTGATTTTGAAATCATTCTATCGATAAGAGTAATTTCTGCTCTCTCAGACTCGACAAACTCTCAAAAACACTTTCTTACACTCTACACTTTAACTCATCTATCTTATTGCTCACTCCGTTTAAAACAAAAAACAAAAAAAACATGCCTTTCACCACTTACTATGGCCCCAACACCACCGTTTCCGAGTCCTGCCTTTGGGTTATGGACGGCACCCGTCGGGTGTGTATCAGCTACGACTACAACACGTCCACTGGCATTCTTCGCTATGCGGCGACGGTGTTTCGCTGTGAGTGCATCGAGTCCGAGGATGGCCGCTATGCGTACTTCGAGCCGAATGCCCAGCAGATGGCCGCGAATGCTCATACTACCTCCCGCCGCTACGAGATCAGGCCGGTGATCATCCAGGTTGCTACCCATCTGAGCTACGACAACATTATCTCGACGATCCGCCACGAGATGTGCCATGGCTACGGTTGTAAGGGCCCTCGTGGTCTCTCGGCCGCTTTTCAGGATGTCGATGTCGATCACTCGGATGATGGCTCCGATGTCTCCTCCAGTGCGAACAGCTTTATGTCGGACGATTACAACACGGATCTCGACGAGGACTACATCGATGTTGATTTTCGCAAGCTAGGGCGCAAGCGGCTTTACATGCTGCGCTATATCACCAATTCCACGATTGAGAACTATTGTGGCCAGAAGATTCCGGTGACGCGCGAGTATTTCATATCCTTCAAGGCCGACAAGAATAATGGCCATCTGATCTATGGTGCGGCGATCTCGCGGCGCCCGACTGCGGATCACGAGATGTTCCCCGTGTCCGAGGAGCTGGTTAAGGCCCATTACCATACGGCGATGGCGCGACTGGACCAGGCTCCGGTGTTTCTGGAGGTGTCGGAGGAGTTTCGGCATCAGCTCAAGAAGCATGCTGATCATCGGGAGGACGTGATGTACGAGATTATCGATCGGATCAACGAGCGAGATTGTGGCCGGCTTGCGGTTCGGAACTATTACTTTCCGATGTAGACGACGACGGGCGACGG
>Ga0222718_10003380_pt1 | contig 13718 bp, 22 predicted proteins | sample C33_27DmetaG_FD_165045 | JGI IMG/M metagenome (GOLD analysis project Ga0222718, IMG submission 165045) | Estuarine water microbial communities from San Francisco Bay, California, United States - C33_27D | ecosystem: Environmental > Aquatic > Marine > Unclassified | place: USA: California... | reverse complement strand
TCGAATACCACTGCTGCACCTTCGTTTTTAGTTGGTGCAGATCCGAAGCCTGATAACATTACTTCTTCTTCAAAAGCTCTGTCAGAAGACTCTGTAGTAAAGATCTCTGCGTGTTCGTTTTCGTATCTGTTATACTCCAGGCCGAATAAGGCATTCAAACCTGGTTCTAGTTCTTTAACTAGTTGTGCTCTACTTATAGCCATAGTTTTATCTCCTTATTCCTTACCCGTTAATTCCTTCAACTCCACCTTTGTATTGGTGTGCATTGATTCTAACAAGTACGTTTACGTTTGATGTTGATTGATCACTGTTGTCAGGGTCTTGAGAAATATCAATAGCCTGTAATACAAAAGTAGACGAAGAGTCTGCTGTTGATACATCTAATGCATTTCTTGAACTGCCTGAAGCAGTGTCGCCAGTTCCAACTGCGATTTTGTAGTTAGCAAATAAGTCAGAATTCGCAAAAGTTTCATCTGCCTTAATTTCATAAACCACATTTGGATCGTCGATCACGTTCGCAATAATATCGTTAGCACTTACAGTACCAGGATAATAATTTTTGAACGTAGGTTTTTGAGTTGTCGGGTCTGTATAGAAGACACCATTGAAAACTCCAACAACAGGGTTAGTAGTTGCACCTGCAACAATGATAGTACCATTGTCACTTGCAGCAACTAAATCGCCTTGGAATATTGCTGAACCGTAGTTCTTTAATATTCTGTATCTGTTTTGTGAGTTATTAAACGGTGTACCACCTAACATTCTCGAAGGTCTCATTCCAAAATTACCGCTTTGATTAGCCATAATTGTTACTCCTTAGTTAGTTAGTTGTTAGTTTAATAACCCGATGGCCTTTTCTAAAAAATTACTTCTTAGATCCACCACCGAAGGTTACTCGAGATTGTCTATCAATATTGATAGGCATCTCTGGTCGTTGCTCCTTCATTAAATCATGGTCTACCGCGTCCATCTGACCTTTGGTCTTGGTATTAAAGTATTCTTTACGCGATTCCACAATCTCTTCCGGTATCCTAGCCAACAATAGGCCACCAACCCCGATTATACCTGCGTATCTACCTTCTTGATAAGATGGATAATCATTAGGACCGATTTGTTTTTCTAACTCATCAGCTCTAACAAGTTCCCATCCCTCTCTAAGTTTTTTGGACATGTTTGCCGTGTCCTCAAAACCCATCGAAGTAGCTCTCAGCCAACGATGGACGAATCCAGCTGGCGGCGGAGGCGCATCTAGACTTGATGGAGGAGTCCAAGGTTTTTTTCGAGTATCTTTTGCTCGAACCTCTGACTCGCGCGATAACGTCTTTATTTCATTTGTCATATTTAGCTCCTTTTATTTTACGTATTTCGCGTATTCTTCTGGTGGCACCCCTAATTTTTTAGAAATAGCTAACTGTGACTTGGTGAGTTTCACAGTTCGGCGTCCCGATTGATTACGCTGTGCGGAAGCAACGGTTTGGACGGGTTTCCTTTGCTCCGTAGTTGGTTGTTTTTCTTCAACCGCAAAACGACTAGGAAAATATTCTCTTAATCGTTTATTTAGTTCATTATAGTACTCATCACTGTCTCCCGCAATACCCTCAGCCTTAATTTTTTTATCTAAGGCTAAAGCTGCGTCCGTCATAACTTCATCATCACCAAACCACGTATTTTTCTCTGCCCAAGCTTGTGCTTCTGGAGAAGGTTTTACGGGTTGATTTGTAAAGTTCTGAGTTTGTGCTGAACTTTCTGGTTGAGAAACTTGTTGAGATGCTTTTTGCTGTTCTAGCTGTTGTTCTCTCATTATTTTTGCATTGGTCATTCGCTCTTTTTCAATATTAATAGCGATTAACCTCTGATTTGCTTTTGCAATTTCCGCTGAATCTTGAGATTCAATAGCTTTTTGCAAATGAGATTGAGCTGATGCTTCATCAGCTGTCACTCTAGCTTCAAATTCCCTTAAATAGTTTTCTTCTACTTTAGGAAATTTTCTCTGCACATCTTCGAATTGTTTTTGTAAACCTTTAGCATATTGAAGAGCTGCTTTTTCTCTTCTTTCAGCTTCTCTTCTTTTTCTAGTTAGTTCATTAATTCGATCTTGATAAGTATTAGCAGTTTTTTGAAGATTATCTTTTTTCTCTTCAGTTTGAGCAGATTGTTCGTCTGCTTCAACTACTTCAATCTTATCATCTTGATTTGCATTAACTTCAGTCCCTTCTGGGATAACTTCATCTGAAGGTAATTTTATTTTATCTTCTTCTTTTGGTTTTTCTTCAAAAGAAATTTCTTTATCTTCAAATCCGTCGGTATCTAACTCAACTTCTTTTTCTGATGGTTTTAGTATTTCTGTTTCTGACATTGTATAGCTCCTTAGTCATGTTAGTATGTATGTAAGACATCCTCTGGGTTGTCTACGGTTGCAATGATTTCATCATCATTTAAAATACGCACTTCACCGCCTTCAATTTTGAAACGGCTACCAGCGTATCTTCCAAAAATAATCCAGTCGTTAGTTTTACACCATGGACCACTTGGAAATTTTTCTTTATCCTTGTAACAAAGGTCACCTTGTTTCAAAACTAAACCTACTACGGTTGTCATTTGAATTCTTTCCTGTGTTACATCTGAATAAATAATTCCGCCCTTTGTTTTTTGAGGACCAGAATAAGGTAGTACTAACATTCTCCAACCAGTTGGTTGAGGAAGTTTTTCTAATGTAGATTTGTCGATTGAGTTTTTGTCAAGATAAAGTTTTTCAACTTTTTCTTTTTCTTTGTACGCGTTTAACAATCCCTCTTTTTTTGAAGGGATCTCGCTCGTTGCCGAGTTAGTCATATTATAGCTCCTGTTTTTTTAGCAGGTCCCGAAGGTCCTGAAGCAGATCATTTATTGATCTGATTTGTCCTATTATATATTGATATTGATCCCATGTGTCAACACCAAAAATAACTTTAGATTCTAGAACTTCTTTTTTCTCTTTTAGCTTCTTTTCAATGTATTTAACTGTATCTATGTCCATTACTTACGTTTGATTAAGTCAGTCGCTTTCAATCCATAAACCGAAGCAATGACACCTACAAAAATTGTTTGATACCAAAAAGGTAGTTGTGAGAAATACTCAAAGAATAACTGCATTTTATCCATGGCTGAAGGATCATCTGAGAATACTGCCCAAGATAATAATGCTATCGGGGCAGAGAGTAAAAGTAAAATGAATTCGTCTTTCCAGTCCGAATTTCTTGATTCTAACAATTTGCCCTGGTACTCCGCCTGTCCGTTGGCCATCTTCTCAGCGTGACGCATTTGCGCATCTGCCATTAACATCTTAGTTTTTTGTCTGTTTTGGTATACGTGAGCTCCCGCTTTCGCTGCTAATTTGAGTGCACTAAACCACATTAGTAAATTCTCGCTTTTTTAATTTTACCTTTTAATACTTTACCAGATCCTCTAACTAATCCACCATCTTTGTATTCAAAGTCAAAAGTTTTAGGTTGAACTTTCATTAATGGAATAGGAGTTTTCTTTATAGGGGTTACAGGATCTACTTTTATACTAGGTGTGCTATCTGCTCTACCCTCGCCACCTGTTGATGATATCGCTCTACCCATAGCATCTACTTTCCCAGTTCCTCTTCCAGATATGTATCGTTTGTAGTCACCTAAAGTGTTCTTATATCCTTTTCCAACAACGTTTTTTCTAAAATATTCTCTATTTTTTTCAAAACTTTTTTGTCTTACAGGAGTTAAAGCATTAAAAACTATGGCTCCAGGTATAAATGGAGGAGCTTTTTGAACTTTTGCTGTATCTAAAGCACGTTTACCTGCATCATCTTTTTGTTGCTGTTTGAAGTCTCTTGATTTCTGGATTTGTTGTTTAGTTAATGTAGAACTTTTAACGTATCCTGTGTCTGAATGAGGGCTGTGAGTGGTTCCTCCATTTCCACCACTTGGATTTGAACTAGGATTACCCATTGAAGCACTTTGTGCTTGATTAGCAGCATTACCCATATCCATACCGCCTCCTCTAAGTTTAAGTACTTTCATACCTTGAGATGAAGGCCCTTTTTTAGGTGGAGGGCCAGATTTTTTTCCTAATCCGCCATTTTTCTTTTTTTCGACATTTTTAATTTTACCTTTTTTGTTCAATGGCATTAGTTACCTCGCTGTTTTAACTGTTCTTCTTGTAATTCTAGACGTTTTCTTTGAACTTCTTCGTTCAAAGTCTGTTTATCTTCGTCTAAAGTCTGTTTTGCACCAAATTTTGTTGCATCAAACTCCATTTTTTCTTGTTGTTCTTGCATTTTACGTTGTAGATCCATCGCTCGAAGGTCAATTTCTTGTTGTTTTAGCTGAACAAGCGGGTCTTGATTAGCTTGAGCATAGAATTGACGCTCCATTTGAGCCAAACTTTGTGTTTCCATTGCAATTTGCTCTGAAACTTTTGATTCAAACAAGATTGAGAACTCTTCTGGTTTCTCCATTTGCAATCTTTTCATCTCTTCATCAGAAGTCATCTCTGCAAACACACGATTTTTAACTTTTAAGCCCACATGTTCCATTAAATGTCCTTGAAGCAAAGCATACACTTGTGGATTAACCTGTACCATTCTTGATTGCATAAAAGCCATGTGTGCATTTAAGTGTGCATCATGGTTCTGTTCTGGAAATGCTTTTGGTAAAGTCATTCTTAATGCGTTTGCATTCTCTTGAGCAGGGTCGAGGGGTTTCGGAGGCTCAGGAGCCGGTTGTAAAATCGCTGGAATATTCTTAACCCCTAATGATTCATACATTCTTCTGTATGCTTCGTGTAAATTATGGATTTGTGGATTTGATTGAGCAAGTTGCAGCTCAGTCTGTGCCATTTGTATTCTTTGCGCCATTGAAAAGATATTAGGATCCGCAACAGGAATAATATCGACTTTGTCATCAAAATCTTGAAGCTTAATACTTCTTGATGCACCATAGACATCATATGGATATTCTGGTGGTAAATAACTTGCAAATACATTTGCTAATAATTTAAACTCATTTTTTTGTGCGTAGTAACATCGTTTGTGAATTGCAGACATTACCCGTGAACCTCTTTCCAATAACGCAATCGTTGTTCCAACCGCTGCAGTTTGATTCGCATCCCCAACTTGCATGTCCGCGATCATCGCAAACCGTTTACCAGCATCTACACAATAACCTAAGAGTTGATATAACGTTGCACTTGGTTCGGCGAACGGTAACAATTGAAACTGGTCTTTGATGTTTCCTCCAGGAGCATCTACATCTCTAAACTCTCCTGGTTGTAGGGGTTCTGCATCATCCCTGATTCTTAATCCTCTAGACTTAAATCCAGCAGGTAAATTTTTTAAGGTGGCTGCATCCAACAGTTGTCGGAGTGCGGAGGTCGCTGCACGGGACAGTCCACCGATCATATGGATCAAACCAAATCCATAGAAACCTAATCCTGGTAAAAATTTATAATGAACAAAATATTGTTTCTTTCTTTTTAACTCATCCTCTTCTTTGTAGTTTCTGTAAATAGACAAGATTTGCATTGAGTCTTCATCAATTGTAACTACATATGGAATCTTAATTCCATTTTCATCTTCGTAACCTGGTAAATCCAAGTTCACATGCATTTCAATTAAATTATATAAACTCGCTCTTGCTTCTGTGTTTTTAACGCCTTCAATTTCTTGATACTTCTTCTCTGTATCACTTTGGTCCATGTAAGGTTTTGGAAGTTCAATGTCTCTATAAAAACCTGATACTTGTAATTTTCTTAAATCGTTTTCAGTCGTTTTTACAATCTGTGTAATTCGTTCTGCTTCCATTAAATCGGTTGCATTGTAAGGTACTACTAAATCTTCTGCAGGAATAAATTTAGCAACTGCTCTACCTAATAATGAATCGTAATATACTTTTTTAAACGCCGAACCTGCAAGCGGTAAATAAAATAACATCTGGTCATAGTCTGGAGTGTACTCTTCCATGACATCTGTTATTTGATAATTCATAAAATCTCTTACACGAATAGATTGTTGTTCCTTCTCTTCAGTAGGTGCTCCGACAATCTCAGTTCGTACAGGACCATCTGCTGGAAGTAATTCTTTAAATGCTTGTGCTTGAAACTGGGTTGCGGATTCCGCTAACAGTGGATGAGTAACTCCTGATGCTCCAACGAACGGTCTTGTTTGTGACTCGTATTTAAATCCTAACAAGTCTAAACCTTTAACATAATTATCGACCCAGTCTTTTCTCGACATCTTGTCGTTTTTATAATCTTCTAATAACTTGATCGCGACTGCTTTTAAATCTTGATCATCAATATTCTCTGCTAAGTTTGAAAAAAAATTTTCGTCCTTAACAACTTCTTCTTCGCCTGCAATTAAATTATTGTCTTCATCCACAACCGTATCGACTGTTTCAGCATTTAATGGGTCAACGGCATTATCGGATTCTTCGATTTCTATTCTGTCTTCTTCTTCCATTAATACATCCTTGTTCTTTTTTTACGAGCTTTGCCTTGTCCTTTACAGACAATCCCACCTGATTTCAAGTTAACTCCTATTTCTTTTTTGGCACCCTCTGCTCCGATTCCCGCAGACCGTGCTTTTTTTAATTCAAACTCTTTGAGTTTAGCAGGATCGGGTGAAGTAACGGTGTTTACTAATTCTGGGACTGTTTTCATAATTACATATAATATTTTTGTTCCATTTGCAAACGCTCTTGGGCTTCGATCATCTCATCGTAGTCCGCGCTTATAAAATTACCTTGCCTATATCTTAACACAGCTTGGGTCATACTGTCGACATAGTCATCGTGTTCTCCAAAAGGAAAAGCTGCACATTCTTCAATCACCTCTTCTGCAAAGTTTTCCCCTTCTGGATAATACACCATTCCTGAAGAAAATACAGGGGATACTGCATTTATTCTTGCATGCTTGTCTTTTCCACGACTTGGAACGAAATCCATGACTGGAATTCCCATCTTTCTTAATTCTTGAATTAACGGTTGACCGGTTGCTTTTGCTTCAATCACTACTGTTTCAGGTTCCCAATATTTATATTGCTCTAATGCAACTTCTTTTAAATCAGGAAAATCATATCGACCCTTCATTGCATCAAGCAAGATAAGTGCTGGTGCCCCGCCCTCCGTAGGATAGAATACACCCCACGTAGTAATGGCTGAGTAGTCCGCTGTTTCTTTTTTACTGAATGCGGTATCGTAACTTTGAATGATGTATTGTAAATGAGGGAGATTGCCTTTCCACGGTCTCCACCATTCTCTTTTAATAATTGCACCTTCTTCTGAAGTTGGGTCTTGCATGTACTGTGCATTCCACCTCGTTACAGGAATAGATGCTTTTACTTTTTCTAATTCTTCTAGCTTCCAATATTCAGGCCAGACAGGATTGCCTGATTCAAGGATCGCGGGAAACGAGATCACTTCCCAGTTGTCGGCTTTCGGATTGGTCTGTGCTTTGATTAAACGCCCAGTGAGGTCGTCGGTTGCCCAACGAGTCATAACAACTACAATTGAACCACCAGGCTGTAGACGTTGACGGGGGCCTGATACATACCAGTCGTATGTCTTTTCCATGGCTGTCTCTGACATAACATTCTGTTCGGTGTGCGGGTCATCAATAATTAAAATATCAGCACCACGTCCTGTGATTGCTCCACCTACCCCAGCTGCGAAGTATTCACCACCGTGATTGGTTTCCCATCGACCAGACGCTTTGGAATCAGCAGCTAGTTTTACATCTCTGAAAATTCTTTGGTACGTTTCATCATCAACAATGTTACGAACCTTACGACCGAATCGTTGAGAGAGTTCTGCGTTGTGAGATACCTGCATTAGTTTTGCATCAGGACGGAGTCCCATAATCCAAGCAGGAAAATATACTGATGCGAATTCGGATTTCGTATGACGGGGAGGCATGTTGACGATCAATCTTTTGATCTTGCCTTGGGCGACCTTAGTTAATTTGTCAGCAATTATCTGGTGGTGACCCCAGTTAGAAGGTTCCTTAGCCTCTCGACAAATAAAATCTGGCCACACCCCTTTGACAAACTGCAGGAAATTTTCCTTAGCATCAACAATTTTTTTGGCCTCTAATAATTTTTTTAATCTAATTAATTTCTCTTTTGGTACGGTTTCGAAGTCCATAAGTTTTTATAGTGTATGTTTGAGTAAAACTCAACCTAAACTGAGTATATTAAGTACCTAACTATAAAAAAAAGGGGGTGGGGGGTCAAATTTTTTGCAGTGGATTTTTGGGGACTCAAGCCCGTTAGGGCTTGAGTTTAAGAAGTGATTATTATTTTCTTATATCTGTTTTAATTATATTGACAATCTGCTTGTCAGTAAATTCATGATATAAATCTAAATGTTTATCTTTGAACAACTTAGTATTAAATACATTTCTATTTTGTTCATAAACATCTGCAACTAATCCCGACTTATTCTTATCGTTAATTGGAAACATTGTTTTATTTTCTAAAACAACTTCTCTAATCATTTTATTAGTTGCACTCAAATCTTTTATAGTTTGAGCATTGATATGATACTGATTAAGCATTTTAATCATTTTACTTAATGCAGTATTTGTTTTTGTTTTTGTTTTTATATTTGTCATTTTTTCTCCTTTGTTAATGTTAATATAAAACATAGTTTTATTATAAGGATATCCCATGATAATGCAAATACTTTTTTAATTATCTTTTAGAATAGTTCTAAACTGGAGCGAACAACCTTAGGTTGCATTTTGCAGGATCAACTTAACTCAGGACCAAGCCTGGCACAACCTCAAGTTGTTTGTCCAGTTATTAAAAAACCCTCTAACAAAATTAATTATTAGAGGGTTTAAGATTAAGTATTAATCTCCGAATAATACATTATTCATTATTTGAGTTCTTAATAACTTCGCATTAGGTTTATGAGCTACATCTAACCACTCGTTGCCCCTCTTAACCTCTTTAATATGATAAGCATATATTGAGCCCATCTCATCAAAGAACCCGATTTGAGAGCCCTTAGCATCAATTAGAATTGTAGTCTTTAATCCTCGACCTTGATTAACAGACTCCATAAGAACACCCTCGCAAAGCGTTCCTAATTGATTTGATTTTATAATGTCCCCTTTTTTAAGTTCATTAAACATTATCACTTTTTTGTCATTCATGATTGTATCCTTTCATTAATTATTATGTTGACATAATATCTTATGAGTATAGGATGTCAATTAAATAAAAATGGAGGATACAAAATGACAAAAAATATTGAAGTCGAAGTTTATGGTTTTGATAGTCAAAAAGAATTTGACGACGCTTGTGCAAAGCACGACAAAATCATGAAAAAAGTTGAGGAGAAATTTAAAGACCGACCTAAGGATAAGTTCGGGAATTTAATTATCTCGGAGGAAGTATCAGCTTATATCTTAAAACTAAAAAAGGAGCAAAAATGAAAAAACAATTCTTAGGAGGCACAGGAGTTGACAGCGGTCAACTCCTAATCACTGACCCGTGTTATGTTGAAATGAGTGGTCATAACAAAGGCATTACTTATGATGACATGATATGTAATGGCAACGACCCGAAACAACTTATAAATAAATATGGTGCTGAAGTCGGGTTAGTTATTCCAACATTACACGGCGACGGGTTTTATGATGTCAAAGGTAATTACAATAAGGACGGAAGAATAACTTCAATTACAATCAACTTAAATTACTAATAGAGGAGTGAGGGGAGCAATCCCCTCATAACAAATAATGAAATATAAATATAAGGGTTATTCAATTGGAATGGATTTTAACACTAAAAAAATCACGTGTGAAAAGGATGACGATTTTATAACTTTTTACCCGAAAAATTCCACCAGTACATTAGAGGAAATCAAAATTTCCGCGTTCGGTCGGATCGACGATAGAATAAAATATTTAGATAAAAGATAAAAAAAAGGGGAGCGATTGCTCCCCTTTAATTTTTTTAGATTTCAGCTTCGAATGAACAAACTTCGTTTTCCTCGACACATTTTTTGATTTTTTCTCCAAGGTCAAGTCGAGCATACCAACCTAACATGTTCCGAACATTCTTTTCAGTTCCTAACATGATGTTGTGCTTGTCCTCAAAATACTTACACATCATTTGATGGTTCCAACCCATGTTTTCTTCAAAAAATGTATCAAGTATTTTTTTGTGTTCTCCTAATGCTTTTTTACATTTGGAGATACCTTTGTTGATGTCCTCTAGATTATCCTTATCAAAAGTATAATGTAAATAATCCGAGTGACCCTCGACGCCAAAAAAGTCAGCGTCATTGCTTGATTGAACAGCAAACATAAATTTGCCTTCAATGTCTCCACTATAATATCTACCCATGATGACAATCTCCTTTTTTGATTTCTTCAAAATTACAAACAAAATAATTTTCTTGAGGCATACCCTCAAGCCCTACAGTATAATTATTATGTTTACAGATAACTAAGTATTGACCTAGATTATCTTTTTTTACTTCATATGCTTTACTTGAGTTAAAAACTTTTAACCCATTATCAACGCACATTTTAACTGTTTCTAGTTTCATTTTGTATCCTCCATTTTTTAGTTGACTATATCCCATGATCATATAAAGTCAATACATAACCATAAATAAAAATAGGAGGATACATTATGGGATATACTAACTATTGGACTTATAAAAAGTCCTTTGATAATAACGAGTGGTCAAAAATAAAAGATGAATTCGACTACATCGTTGAAAACTTTGATGGAACTATCATCAAAAACGAGACCCCAGTTAAACACAAAGATGAAGTAATTGTCTTTAATGGTATTGGGGAAAACTCTCATGAAACATTTGTCTTGTTTAAAGATTTTACGAAGCGAGACAGAAGTTATAAGGGGCAAGACTTGGGTTTTGATTTTTGCAAAACTAATCGCAAACCCTATGATCTCGCCGTTTGGCATATGTTAACATTTGCAAAAAATGTTAATGATGATAAAATAGAAATAAGGAGGGATCGATAATGAGTAATAATAAATTATGGTTGGATAAGGTGCGAAAGCACCTTGTCGGCCAAACTATAAAAGATGTCAAATGGTTAAGTCCCAAAAAGACAGAGGAATATTTTGGATGGGATACTCAACCTTGCGAAATCTATTTATCAAATGGCGTTGTCCTAACGCCTCAAGCTGATGATGAAGGCAATGACGCGGGAGCAATCGCAACTAATATTCAAGGCTTGCCTATTATTCCAGTTTTTAGAGATTAATTAAAAATAAAAAAAGGGGCGATTACTCGCCCCTTCTTCCCGCTTGGAAGGATACAGTTAAGCGGAAACCGTGAAACCGTATTTATCTTTTTTTGCTCGACCCTTAGCAAGTAAACCGACAACCACATTTGATTTATTTTTAAATCTCATGTCATGTAAATCACCGTTGATCACTTTGTATTTCTTATAAAGCTTCGGCAATTTATCCTTAAAGACAACCGCGACTGGTGACTTTTTAATTAGTTTAAAAGCTTCCTTCTCATTAGTTTCGGATCGTGAAAAGGTTAAATGGTAATTGCCAGGCTGATTGTCATGGATCCGGTTATCTCCTTTGGTGTAGTCGTAAAACGTCACTGTCGGGAAATGGTCCATTAAATTTTTACCTTGATATAAATATTTCTCCCAGGGTAAATCAGACGTGCCATTTAAACGGATCGCCAGTTTCATTTTTTTCTTTTTAGCCCGGCGTAATAGTATAGTTATATCATTATGCAGCTCAGCCAAAAATTTATTACGATCTTTAAAAAAGGCCAGTGTTTTTCTAATTCGGGCCGACTGTACCGAAATCATTTGACCACGCCCGGCTTTATAGAGGCAGCCATCGATACAACCAGGCGAAGCCCAGGGACAAACATTTTTGCCGCTAGTTTTATGGGGCGCCAGGTATAGGATCCCGGTTATCACCCCGTATTTCATAGACTTAATTGTTTTCCAATTAGTATTTACTTGTAGTAACATATATCCTTCCTTTGTTTTAGTTATCCCATGAATATAAGACTATAAATTCAAATGTCAACTAAAAAATTTATTGATAATTAGGAACTGGCAATTCGTCAGGGCCAACCTGGTTTTCATATACCCTGGCTTGAAGCTGCACGTCGTACCGGTCACTGTCCCGGTCAATTGCTGGCTTTAGCCTGGTGAGAGCTGCTCGAAGCTTTTCTTTAGTTTGAAAAGCGATCCGAATATCCCGGTGTTTTTCACCAGCTGTATAATACCAGCCTCCTTCTTCCTGGCCACCGAAAGCCCGGTAAGTTTGATATATAGATATAAAATACATATTTCCTTCCTTTTTAAAATTAGTGACCCCGACCCAGGCTACCAGGTCGGGATCGATTAGTATGGGTCCTAACACCACTTTACTAATTACTCCTGGGGTGTCCCGGCTCAAGGCTACGACTAGACCAGAAGTTGACCCGGGCAACAACATTTACCGATAGGATAATGTTGCCCGGATCCCAGGTCCTATAGACGTCCACCTAATAGCTAGCCCGCGCGTGGATCTTAATATCTATAAGACCAGGGATGGCATCGACGGTTAACTCGGTCAAAAGTCGACCGTCGACCCGTTCGTAGTCGATCAAAAACAGGAGCTATAAAAAAGTTTTAAATCGAACTACCAATTATCCTTTTATCATCATGGGAGGTAGTGTCAACTATTTTTTTATAAATTTTTTAAAAAATTTTTTAAATTTTGCCAGTTGATCGGCTCCCGTAATACGCGAATCGGTGGATCGGAAAGAGGGTCACGGGTTGAGGGTTTCGGTTTGAAAAGTTTGAGCGCTCTCTCCCTGGGTACGGAAACCAGGATAAAAACGCGTCCACCATGTTTTAATCTAGTATAAATCCAGACCTTCTGGAAGCGACTTAACTTACCTCGACTTACCTTTAATTCGATCCATCCTTCGACACCTTCTATGCAATAATTTATGTCAGGAACGCCTTGAATTGTACTTGTTTCTATTCTTTGAAAGTGCGCGTCTTTTATGTGTTTTTTTATTCTTTGGTACAACTTTGATTCGGCTTTTTTCAACGCCATCTAGACCTCCTGAAATAGCATTTTGTAGGTAGGGTAAAAACCACTTATTATCTCTTATAACTTGGGATATAGAATTAGCAAGTGCATTTACAGTTAACTCCTCGCTATCGTCTTTTGAAAGGGCTCCACCATCAGAATTTAGACCAGTTTGATACACACATCCGTGTAAAACTTCGTGTAAAAGGGTGTTGGCCTCCTGTCTTGGAGTCATTCCTTTAGCGATTTCAATAATTGAAGAAGAAGCCTTAAACTCACCTAGTGCATCATTTTGTTTTTGAGGGGTGAAGTCGACTTTTTGAATTACTATGTCGTCGTATCCTATTTTTATCTTTTTTTTCATTTACTTTCACCTCTACTGAACCAACAGAACTTCCTATTAAGTGCCCGTTGTGGATCTCGTGAAATAAATTCCACCAATCTCTCTCAGTCTTTAGATTCTTTAATTTCTTCTGCTGGGACTTCGACAACATTGGCTTGAGGTATTTCATCCTGTAGTTTTTTTATTTGATCTATTAGCTCCTCTTTACTCATTGAGGATAAATCTTCAACTTTTATTTCAGCCCGGTCAATATAAAAACCAGCAGCTTGACCTAGTCTAAATTCAGCGTTTACAGCTGCAGCATACTGTCCTTTG
>Ga0222718_10003374_pt1 | contig 13738 bp, 33 predicted proteins | sample C33_27DmetaG_FD_165045 | JGI IMG/M metagenome (GOLD analysis project Ga0222718, IMG submission 165045) | Estuarine water microbial communities from San Francisco Bay, California, United States - C33_27D | ecosystem: Environmental > Aquatic > Marine > Unclassified | place: USA: California... | reverse complement strand
GCTTTCTGTAATTCTGCGACATCATTGAGATCGGATATTCCAATACCTCTTCTTTGTGACTTTTGATTATATAAAACAACTGCAGGAATCTCACCTAGCATATTGGGAATCTCATCAATCAATCTTGTTTTACCTTCTGCATAAGGTTTACTAAAATCTTCTACTAAGAATGTACTAATATCTTCTAATGACCAAACTTTGATAGTAGCAAGATCATCTGTTAAATCTTCTAATAGAGTTAATGATGTTAAATAGAATCTACCATTGGCTAGTCTTTCAAATTTCCAATTAATAACATTCTCTGGTGTATAGATACTCATATAGGGTCGGATATCTTGTTGAAGTTCTTCTGCTCTTGTTTTGGTGACTGCTCTTGGCTTATCGATAATAGCCCAACAGGTGCCATAGATAGATGCGTTAATCTGCATTTCTCTAATGATATTATTGAAAGACCTTCCGTCTAAATCAGCATCATGTAAAAAATTAGTTATTGAGGGGTCACCGTCTAATGAGCCATAATCTCTTGTTGGTGGAACTCTAAATAAAAATGATGAATAAATTTGAACAATATTTTTACAGTGATTATCAATAGCAGTATTCTCTGCCCTTTTCATATATTCTTCGTCAGTTTCTAAAACATAACGATTTAATAAATAACCATTCTGATAATCTTGACCACCTAGATATGATCGTAAATGAAAATTCCAATCATTAATCTTTTCTTCGTAATGTTTATGTCTGGAAGTTAAAAATTCTCTTGTATAATTAGCCATTACGACCACCTCATAGGTCTGCTTGGTTTAAATTCTCTGCGTAATGGGTATAAATATTCTATCATGTATCCTAAAGCATCATTAAAGTGATCGTATCCACTGTCTTTGTCTGGGATTGTCGTGCCATCTTTGTAAATTTGCCTTTCCAAACTTTTTATAACATTTTTACACTTTGAAGCAATATATAAACTATTTTTGCCTTTGGCGTTCTTGAGCTTTGCATTAACAGAATTGATTCTATCTCGTATTAATGGGTGATTATTTCTAACTTTTAAATTGAAACCTGCGTTTTTTAAGATAGCTAAATCAGTCACTCCACCTGCAGATGTCTTTCTTTGTTTTGATGCAGGGTCTGGATAAATCGTTATTTGATGACCTTGATATCTGCTTAATATTTCTTCCGTCATCTCTTGTGTATTACTAGAATAGATTTGTATTTCATCATAAATATACACAACATCATTAAAGATTTCAGATACGACACAAACCATAGGGTCTATATTGAAGTCCATGCCTATATGGATAATTCTTGTTTGTGGTTGATATTCATCAATAATATTTTTAGTTCTATCAAAGTTATAATAGATCGCACCTGCATAATTAACAAAAGATGCTTCGTATTCTTGTTGAAATGTTCTTTCGTCTAAATCATATCTTGCTTGTTCTATTTCATTGGCAGATACTTGACCACCTTCTAAGGTAGTATATTTAAAACTATCCCATTCTTTATCTGTTTCTGCTTTTAAAAAAAGATTGTAAGACCAATTCCCATAACCTCTAGGTGTTCCTGTAAATAGGCAATGGCCACCTCTATCTGAAAGGGTAGGTCGTAAGACTTCTGTCCAAGCTGTATCTTTGATATCTGCAAATTCATCTAATACTAAAAAATCTAAACCTACCCCTCGAAGTGATTGTTCATTATCAGCACCTCTAAGACTAATGACTGAACCATTTTTTAAATGTACTGATAAATCTGCGTGATTAACCTTATCTACCCAACGATGTTTATATAATCTATCTATTAGGTCATTCCAAACAATATTCTTTGCCATACGATACGAAGGAGCTACATACCAAACTTTCTTCTTTGGATATCTAGCAAATCTTGCTAGTTCGTTAATCGCTAAGAATGTTTTGCCGAAACGACGACCACTGATTAAGACTCTAAACCTAGCTTCACTTTCAATAACTGTTTGCTGAGGTTTGGTTAATCCCATTTAGTCATAAGACCATGGTAATGGCTCATTGTTTTCTGATGTTTCTATCTTATCTCTTTGACCTAACATTTGTTTACCTAACCAGATTAACATTGTTGTATTGCCTGTTTGGGCTTTTTCCCATTGCATTCTTCTTAGACTAGTTTTTCCCTTATCTCGTCCCTTTTTTAAGTACTCGGAAAAATTATCTGCAAGTGTATCTGGGTGACACCCTACGATCGTTGATATTTCTTGATTAGTGCAAAATATTGATGCTAATTTTTCTATCAAATCAGTATCTAGTTCTTTTTTCGGTCTTCCGACATTTCTTTTTTCTTCCATGTTTTTCACCTCTTATACCCAGAGTGTGGGTTTTCTAATTTATGTGGGAATATATTTTAATTGTCAAATGTTTTTAGAGTCAATCCGTAGTCATTTGTGCCTTTAGGAATTTCTATATCGTCACGAAGAATTAAGTGATTTTCTCTTTTGAACTTATTGTAATTAACGTAATGATGCCAACGACCATATCTCCATGTCACACGTGAAACATCTGGGTGAAGTTTTTGTTGCATTTGAGATTTTGGAATCGTTCCCTCTTTTGCATAAAATTCAGCAGTATTACCACCTTTAATGGTCTGTGTTCTAGCTTTTTCTTGTAAGAAAATATTGAATTGAATAGTACACCAACCTGCTTTTAACATCTGTAAAGATAAATCTGTATCTTCGTTATATCTTCCACGCCAACGAAAAGGCACATCGTTTCTAATTAAATTGCAACTATAAATTCTTGTATTGACTGTAAATGGCCCATATCTGTCACCCCATTTGTCAATCACAAAAAAAGTATAATTAGGTCCTGCCATAGCAACATTCTTATAACGCAAACAGAAATCTTCCATGATTCGCCACATAACACCATCGTAAATCTTAATGCGTTTATTTTTATGCCACCTACGAAAACATTTAATATTATCGTCCATAACCCAATGCCATTTATGACCTTCAGATATAGAATGGTCCCATATAAAATTTCTAGCCGCACCGGGCCCCACAGATTTGGTTAGACCTAGATCATCACAAGTATCGTATTTCTCTTGGTAGGTTTTATCTAAGACTAAGATATTTTTTTTATCAATATATTTTGCATATTCTGAATATTCTTGATCTTCAACAACAACACGATAGGGAAGTTGCATTTGTTCCAATGCTTTGACTGTTAAACGACTTTCTGCTCTACCTTTGCTTGGAATGTATAAAGGGAATTGAGGTTTATTCTGTGACATATCCCTTGTCTTTTAAGACATTTTTTTCAATACGAGGAAACCAAATATATTTAGTTTTTTCTGTGTAATCTTGTTTGATTAATTTAAAAAATGTTTCTACTGCTTCTTTATTTACGAAATTAACTCGGATTGCCATATAGGGTGATAGATCATCATGCTCAAATTCTGGCATACCTTCCCATTCTTTTTTTGTATCTAACCAATCACCATTACCACGATCAAAAGTAATAATGCTTTCTAATTCAGCTTGTTCAAAACCTAAATTATCTAAATCGTAATTTGCATCTAATAATTCTTCTAATTCTTTATGTAATAATGAGAAATCCCAATCAGAATATTGATTGGTTTTATTATCAGCTATACGATAGGCTTTAGCTTTCTCTGGTGAGATATCAGCAATTAAGACAGGAACTTTATCATGTCCTAACATTTTGGCGGCTTGATATCTTGAATGCCCTACAACAATAACTTTCCCTTTATCTACAACAATAGGTTGTTGCCAACCAAACTCTTTTATAGATTGGGCGACTTTTTCAATGTCTCTTTTTTGTCTTGGATTTTTTTCGTAAGGTTTAATTTCTTCTAGTGATAAATATTTAATATCCATTAATGAACTGTCGGTGTTTTTGTAATATTCAAACCTAGCATTTGCATCGCTAAATCTAAATTATATTCCGCCTCCTCTTTTGATTGCCATGAGCCAAAATTAACGTAAGCAGTAAACGTACCGTCCTCGTTATCTACAATGATGTAGCTTTGTGGTTGTGACATAACTGATTTTCCATTTTGACAATTTCAAAATAAATTTTAATCACTAAATTGCAAGAATGAATGTTTATGGTATTACTCAAAAATCTATTAATTTTTTCCTTGACATATTCAAGTTTGATACTGAGCCTAAAGGCATTGACAAATTTGTAGAAGTTGAATTTAGACCACAAGATCGTGAATGGGCAAAGATTCATTTCATGTCTCGTTATTCGCAATAAATTCATCAAGTTCTCGGATATAACCTACTGACCAAGATAAAGGTTTTATGCCTTTTTTACGCATTTCAACATCACCTTTAAATTTCCAATCTTTCATCTCTTGATCTGATTTTTCTTGAATAATTATACCTTGATTTAAAAATCCCTCAGCATTTAACCAAGTACTTGGGTGTTGAGCATATTGTTTATCTTTTAATAAATCATAATATTGATTATATTTTTTTGCTAACATTTCTGGTTCTTCAAGCCAATCTTTTTGTAATTTACTATAATTTCTTCTTGCTTGACCTTTATTGACCTTATAACAAATCTTTTCCCAAAAAATATCAAAATGAGTATTAATATTATATTTAGATATAGATATAGACTTAGATATAGAAGCATTGCGTTCGCTATGCGATCGCATTGCAGTCGCATTAGGGTGTTCCAATTTTAAGACATTTGGTGGACTATCTGGCTCTTTTACAACACCCCACCTTGTTTGTGCAGATTTCTTAGCATTTTCAGTCATCTGAACTGCCCTCTCGTATTCTTCTCTTAATCTCTTTTGATAAAATCCTTTTTCATAAGAACTTCCCTCATAAGTCCAGAATAATTTTAATATCTTTTCTATCTTCTCACTGTTTCCTGTTTTGGATAATGAATAGATTAATTCTTTATCATTAGGTAAATATGCTTCTCGTGACCAAGCAAAGAATATTAATCTAAAATATATTCCTAATTCTTCATCTGTTAAGAAAGTCGTATCTGAATTGAAAGCATCAATCCAGAGATTCATTTTTGGCATTTTTGACATTATATCCCCTTTTTAATTATTGATTATCTTCTAAAACCAAAGATATAGATTGAAAATTATCTTTCTTTTTTAAATCATCTATATATTCGTAAAGTTCTTTGTAGGTTGAATAAAAATATTCAAATTCTTCATCTTTATAAGTAATTTGAAATAAATATTCGTTTATATCTTTTGATCTTTTTCTTTGAATGTAAAACATATTTGAACTCCTGTTGTTTTAAATATTACTAATCAAAAACAAGTAAAAATAAACAAAAAAAAAGGGGCAGGTCGATCAAACCTACCCCAAACAGGAGGATTATAATGTTAGAAATTATAATTATTGTGAAAATATATTAAAAACCATTGAAAATAAAGAAAAATAACTGATATAAAAAGGTTAAGATTTTCTTAACAAAATATTGACAAGTCAGTACAACAATTTAGTTTTTTATACATGATGAACATACAGGAGGTTCAAATGACAGAAACAAAACAAGTTGTGTCTAATCTAAGATTACTTGCTAAAAAAAATCATATCAAAGCTAAGATCGAATATAAAAAAGCATCTTGGTGTGAAACTGTGACTGTAAGAATTTTAGAAGGTACAAAATCACAGATTGCATTTTTTAAAAAAATTGCAGATCAATATCACATCAAAGAAAGATTGGTTGGTGAAGGTTATGAATTTTATAATTTCAATGAATTTTTACCACAAACAAAATATTTAAGAATTATAGAGGAGATTCAATAATGCGAGAATTTATTAAATGCGATACCTGTGACGGAACAGGTATCGTTCCAATTTATGAGGACTTTGAAAAACCTTACGAAGAATGCCCAGATTGTGAAGGTCATGGTGCTTTCACAGTTAATGGTAAAAGTTTTTCTATCTTACCTATGTTTGATTCTGTTAAGCATTATACAAAGATAGAGAATAACAAGGAGGTAATATACCACGCCTATTATCTTAAAGGTATATTACAAAAAATAATAACTGATGATACTTATTCATCATTAGTTGAATTACAAACAGGAGTAAATAATGACTAATAAGAAAGACAAAGTCCAAATTGTTTTTTTAGGATTACCTAAAAAGAAACAAGAAGAACTAAGAAAAAAAATCTTTAAAGAAATAGCAAAAAGAACAACAGAAAAGGGGAACGAATAATGAACTTACAAAAAGGTGATGTTTGTGTTTTTAGAAACACAGATTTTAAAGTTATCTGGAATGGTGGAGCAACATTTAATGTTTATGACCTATCTGGAAATGAAATAGATTGTTTTTCTGTTAATGGCATTTCAAATTCAAGTGATGCAATTTGGGAAGCTAGAGAATGGATTGATAATCTTTATAAAGAAATGGGAGGTCATAATGTCTAAAGCACCTAAATTTGAGAAAAGGCATTTTGAATATCTTGCAAGAATCTTAATTGAGATTGACTCAATGAATTTTGATGAGATGCCTAATCCTAAATCGCAAGTCATCAATACTTTTATAGAATATTTAAAAGGAACAAATGAAAAATTTGATTCTGATAAATTTAGGGAGTTCATCTATGCCAGATAAATTAAAACCATTTATTCATATTGTTGCAAACTTGTATATGAAACATGGATTTAAAGAATATCCATTATGTAGATTTGAACAGGAGGAAGTCGATGCTAAGGCTATTAGTAATTACCTTGCTGATTACATCTTGCGCATACAAGCCAGTGGTAGATCATAGAGGAAATAGAGGCGAAGAAGTGGCATATCGCTACAATGATGATTTGCAAACTTGTAAATCTATTGCAAAAGAAAATACCAATTCTCTTATCGAATTTACAAAAATGAGTTATAATTGGTATATACGACCACAGTTATTATGGTTGCCAGATAAAGCTGAGTATTCCTATAAAGACTTGGTTAAAGAATGTCTTCAACAAAGAGGTCATTCAGTTCTAAAATAGACAGGAGGTAAATATGTCAGAATTAGAATATACAAAAGACAAATTGAAAGAGACTCGTAAAAATAATCTTTACAAGAAACTCTTTCTAATCACCCACAAAGTTGATTCAATCAAACAAGAAAAAACCAAAGGTGTGCCTTATAAAATTACATCTTGGAATTCAGTACATGAAGTAATTAAAAAAGAATTATTAGAACAGAAAATTTTAATAATTCCTCATATATCTGAACATACGAAAGAAGGTAATTTAACAATCATTAAATTATGGGCAAATATAATTGATACTGATACCAATGAATCAATGAATGTAGGTGACTATATCGGATATGGTGTAGATCAATCTGATAAAGGTTGTGGTAAAGCTATGACATACGCATACAAATATTTATTGATGAAATTATTTATGATGGACGTAGGCGAAGATGAAGATTCAGAATTTTCAAATCCACCATTCATCAATAATAAACAATTAGGTAAAAAAGAAAGTGAGGATATTATCTAATGGAAAAAATCACATTTAATATTTTTAAGAATGAAAGTGATTACGAAAATGCACCACCTTATAAAAATAACGAATTTGTTCCAGAAGAAGATTTCGTTTTAAAAGCAGGTGTGCCTTATGAAATTTCACTATATAAAAATAAAAGTGAAAAAACAGGAACAGAATATTTAGGTATTCGAGTTAAGGTGAATGATTGGGCAATAGAAAATAAAGATGTCTATTCTCATTTAAAAGATGTCACTGATTCTATTAAGGAACAAGAGGTAGATAAAAAAGATTTACCTAATGACGACATTGAGTTCTAAGAACAGAAAAATAGTCAAAGATAAAAAATTTATGCAGTGGGTGTGTTCATCACTCCCCTGCTACGTTTGTAATTTAAATGGTCGTTCTAATTATCATCAAATACAATTTCATCATTTACAGGGTAAGCACCGCATTGGTGCAATGATCAGAGATGATAGTACAGGAATACCAATCTGTTTTCAGCATCATCAAGAGCTTACCTTTAAATATGGGGAACGTAAATTTTGGGAAATGATCGGAACTGACCCTTTAACTTATGCTCAAGAAATATATAATGAATATCAACAGGAGGTCGTATGACACAGAATATAACTATATTAAAACACTTAGAACAATCACCATTAACACCTTTAGATGCTTTAATGAAATATGGGTGTTTCAGATTATCAGCAAGAATTAACGAACTGAGAAAACAGGGTTATCATATTGAAACAGTTTATAAAACTGACCCAGAAACCAAAAAGACATTTGCTGAATATAGATTGGGGGGAGTATGAAATTCTTAGAATTTGAATTTGGATATGAATTTACATGTGCAATTCATATAGAAAATACCAGATCAGATAAAAAATATTTTAGTGACGGATTTTTAAATGAATTTCATAATTTTGAATCAGCTAAACATTATTTAAAGAATCAAATTGAATATGCTTTTTCTAATTTAAAAGGCGAATATTCTCATATTATAAATTCTTTAGATGATGCATCATTAGACACTGAAAATGATGATTTAAAAATTGATAAAAATTTAAAACTTAGATTTTTTGAATTTATAGATTCAATTAAAATTTCAGATTTAGATTTTACATATAATGATTTGGCTAGAAAAGTATTCCCTAAACATAGGGAATTATTTTTTAATTTATATAATTACTCAGTACCAGATCATTTTCACGAACAAGAATATAAATTAGCTGAAATGTTTGATTTTTATAAAAAAGAACAAATACAAACTGCAGTTAATGAAGAAATGTTTGATTATGATTTATTGAGCAATAAAGAAAAAGCAATTTGTCTAAGTGCATTTATGGAAATGTACGCTTCTGAACGCAGAAGCAATATTGATTTAAACAGAAATAAATTTTCTGATCTTTCTTTTTTGTTAAGTGATTATATTGGCGAAGAACGTGCTGATGCTATTCAAACACAAATTAACAATAAACATAAAACAGAGGAGCTAATATTAGATCAATGGATATATTAAAACATTTTGAAAAATTTGATTTACTGCCTATGAGTTATAGTAAGTTAAACTCTTATCATAATTACCCCTGTCAATTTATCATTAATAAAATTCATAAACTTGACACAGGTTCTAATCCTGCAATGCGTGTAGGTCACTACGTTGAAGAAATGCTACATCTTAAATTACAGAAAGATGAATTAGCTGATGATGAGGAACTCTTTATAGAAATCTATAAAAAGAAATTAAAGAGTGAATTTGAAGATTATCACGATCAAGAAAATCTTAAAAAATATCTAAGCTACATTCCTAAGATGTATAAGAACTGCGAACAGTTATTTGTTCAGTTAGGTAATTATCCTTTATTAAGTTACCAAGAAAAGATTGAAACAAACATCTTAGGCGTGCCATTTATTGGATATACTGACTTCATTTTTGATCTTGATACAGAACTATGGGTTTACGACTTAAAAACAAAAGCAAGAATGACTAAACCTAGCAATTCTGAATATCTTCAACAATGGCTTTATAAGAAAGCATTAGAAGAAAAATATCAAAAACCAGTACATACGCATTTATTTATAGTTACCCCTGCAAAATATCATTCTGAAGAATTAGAATTTAATGATGATATTGAGGTCGAAATACACAACAAAGTTAAGGGCATGGCATCAATGTTGCAAAAGTGCAACAATCCAGAAGATATAGCTTTATTATATCAGCCTAATTTAGACAGTTGGGAGTGGAACGCACAAAATATACCTGCTAGAAAACAAATATGGGGAATTTAGCGTTTTAAGGCGTTTATAGAGTGTTTTATAGATTTAGGGGAGTATCTACTAATACTCCCTTATTTATATGCTCTATGCTCTTAAAAAAGGTTTTTTGAGGTATTTTTTTTATATAGGTACATGCAGATTTAAGAATTACATGACCAGACCCTTTTTCACCTCTTGATTTCATTGTAGATATATAAAAAGCAAGGTTATCTTCTTTTTCTAAAAAACCGATAGCCTTGCAAGGTTCTATTTCGCAATCTTCATTAAATTCTTCTTCAGTTTGCCATAAATTAGATGTTGAACTGTGGTCTAAAAATTCAAGATAAATAATCGTTTCAAATTTCTTTGTCATTGATATAATTACCCCAATTAACAAATATGGAGGCCAAATGAGTTAAGTTTATATTAGCGAATATCACTAGATCGAGAGCCAAGGGTATTATCGTATCCTTGGCTTTTTTATTTTTAACTTTGGTTTTTTAATCTTCATATTACCAAAACTAAGTTTTTTAAATGTTCTACCCTTACTGCCTATTATTTTAGGTTTAATTAAAACTGCTAAGCTAGAGGTAGTTGTTATCATTAGTGCATTAATCCATGACCAAACCAGATCACAATAATTATTGCAATTAGTTTCCATAGATTACTCCAAGTCCAATAAGGGTCTAGTTCATCTAATACCCAAAAGACTTTATCCATTATCCAATCTTTCATTTACTTATACCTTTCTGTTTCTCGTAAGTTCTAAGTCCTGCCATTCCTAACAATGCTAGGACTAATGGCATTAAGGCTTCTAAATCTAAACTAGGTAAGGGTGCTGTTTCAATAGAAAAAAGAGCAAGAAAAAATAAAGTGAATTGTTTAGCCACATATTCCCAGAATATTGCAAACGCACAAGAGATACCTATTAATGGGCGCCATGATCTTTGTAATATTCCAGAGATATCAGTCGCAGTAGATTTAGCATCTGCCAAATTAACATCTATTTGTTTTGCATTGATTTCGTTTTCTAATTCTTTAAGGCGTATTTTAATCTTGCCTTTTTCTTCTTCCGATACATGAAACTCATCTATAATATTACCAACAGTTCCGACTAATCCACCACTGAATATTTTATCAAGCATTACACATTTCTCATTTTATCAGCTAATCTTTTTGATCTATTCGGTAATTGTTTTGCCCATAGACTATCGAGCATTTCTTCACTAGCTTTAACGTAATCATTATCAATTAATGCTTGCTTGAGTTTCTTAAATTTTGATAAACGAGTTAAGCCAAGATTGAACGCCATATCTACAATTATTTCAAATGCTTTTTCTTTAATTGAATTTTCATCAACAAATTTTCTTGCGTCATCAATCGCTTGATTAAGATCAGTCGTAAATATTTGCATGACTTCATATTCTTTTAAACTACCACGCAATAAATATTGTTCATCTGGCAATTTTAAAAGATGACCAACACCAATCGTCCAATTACCAAGATGATCTTGATAAGCTCTGTATCTTAAACCTTCACTTTCAATGATTTGTTTTTTTAATCGTTCAATATTCACTTCTTCCTCACTTTCTTAACTTTAGGTAATAGTTCGGTTAAAACTTTACTGACGTCTTGTTGTAAGACATTTAAATGGCCAATATGCATATCTATACTATTGCGTTCATTCACTTCAGCTAATTCTTCATTCGTCATAGTTAATCTTATTTGGTTGCCCACTTTAATTATTCTCATAAATAAATATTGTTATCCCAACTTCCGTTTTTCTTTAATACCATAGGAACGATATAAGGAATACCATTTGTAATTACACCACAAGATAAAACAGGTTTTGCTAAATTAACTTTCATATATGCCATAGCTAAAGATTTTTTATCTACTAAACATCCGACACTCATTCCCCAATTTAAGTGGAAATCATTACCAGAGTATTTAATTTCTGAAACTGTATGAAAGTGACCTTGCACACAACTCATAGAAGTTTGTTGAACTGCTTTTGCTATATCTTTGCAGAATTGATGAGCAAAAACTATTTTGCCTTTGTCACTATTCAAAACTAATCTTTCAGTCCATTTCCATTTTTTTGATACACCAAGAATTTCGTTATAGTCTTTAATAAACCATTTAGACATTCCTTTTGCCATAGCCCTACGCAATACCATTGAGCCATGATTACTTTCTAATAACCACATACTAGGGAATATTTTTTCTAATTGACTACATAAAGATTGCCCGGAAAGCAATTCATCAGCAGGACTTGGAAGATCTGGATTTATGACATGACTAACATTGATAGAGTGCCAATCCATTTCGTCACCAATATGTACAACACAATCTGGTTGATAGTGTTTATTTAAATGTTCTAAAAATCTAAAAGTATCTTGGTGATGATAGGGGAAGTGAGTATCTGATATTACTAATATCTTTTTATATATGCTCATCTGAAGCGTTTACGCAAGCAAATCTATATTTGCGAATATCGTATTCATCAAGAATTAACTTTAGGTCATTTCCTAGAATTTTACAATGTTCAAAAGAATCTGCTTTTTGATTTACGGAAATGCAAACTGAATTATAACAGAAATATCCTACGAGAAAGATTGCTTTAAACATTAAAGATGTAGTCTTTAACAACCATAAATAATTGTCCAAAGACTGCAATCGCTACACTATAACCAACAAATTTTATATTTTTTATATCGGCTTCAATATGCTTAAGGTGGTTTGTTTTGATAACTTCAATATCTTTTTGAATTAAAGATACTTCTTTATCTAACTTGTTGATTTTATCCGCTTGTGTTGCCATTGAGGTTACTATTTAGCTTAACTTGTGATTGTTTGTCAAATGTTTCTATTAGTTCTTTATCCTTTTTAATTTTTTCTTGGTATTCTGCTTGCTTTTTTTGGTGTAAAACGCAATCATCAATAGTCTTTTCATAAAACTTTTTTATCCATTCTGAAGTTCTAGCATGTGCAACTTCTAATCTATCTAATAAAAACTGATTATGTGTTCTAGTTTCTCTTAATTCTTTTTTTGCTTCTTTAAGTTGTTTTTCTAGTTCTTTTTGTGTAGCCATATTAACCCCCTTTTTTACGGATTGATTTAATAAATTCTTTACCTTGTAGTACCTGTATTTCTGCTTCTACTTCACCACAAGTAATTAAAACATTATCGGACATATTTCTTGTCATTATACGTTTTTTCTCTAAGCAATCACTAATACTTTTGGTTAGTGTATGTTCTAATAATTCACCATTACTGCCAAATAAACATAATGCAATTACTACTTTCCACATTTAATGACCATTTCCATTAGCAAATTGAATATCTCTAGTAGCATCTTTTAATTTCTCTACATCTTTAGTTAGTTTTTCTTGTTGTGTTTCTAAATGGTCTAGCATTACTTGAGTATGAATATTCTCTGCTAATTGTTGAGTGTGTTTTTCTATCTGTTTTGCGTTCATCTCAATAAGCATATAAATTTCTAAATTTTTTGGTGTTTGTTCTGCTTTCTTGAGTAGGTCTGCTTCCATTAACTGTCTATTAGTTTCTAAAATATTTAATCGTTCTATGATACCGAAGTACCCCCAAACAGAAATGATAGCTATAGATATAATAGAAATAAGATTTCTTATTGGCATACCAATAGTTGTCTTATCGCTTATTTCCATTTATCTACCTCGCAGTGACGGGAATACCTGTTGAACTGACGAATGGTGATTCGGCAAATGCCATGTAGATATATGTGCCACCAGATGCGTTTATGTTTCCACTATCACCTCTAAGTTTAAATCCATTGGAAACAATATCTTCATCAATATTATATTGGTCTGTTTCAGCATCTGATGTATTTGCTCTTAAATAATTATCAATTACATTAAATTTAAATCTAGTTGTATCTATAACAATCCAATCATTACCTGCACTATCAGTTCTTTTAATCATCACAAAAGCAGGTCTAAACCCTGTATAAACGAATGTTCCGTCACTACTTCCGT
>Ga0222718_10003372_pt1 | contig 13746 bp, 20 predicted proteins | sample C33_27DmetaG_FD_165045 | JGI IMG/M metagenome (GOLD analysis project Ga0222718, IMG submission 165045) | Estuarine water microbial communities from San Francisco Bay, California, United States - C33_27D | ecosystem: Environmental > Aquatic > Marine > Unclassified | place: USA: California... | reverse complement strand
TTGGGGGATTGGTGAAACGGGATCACGCATCCATGGCATGGATGAGTCAAGGGTTCGATTCCCTTATCCTCCACCAGAGTGGGGGTGTAGCTCAGTTGGTTAGAGCGATCGCCTGTCACGCGATAGGTCGAGGGTTCGAGTCCCTTCACTCCCGCCACTCAAGGTCCCTTCGTCTATCGGTTAGGACACGTGGTTTTCATCCTCGAAAGAGGGGTTCGACTCCCCTAGGGACCGCCAACAAAATAAGTGCCCGTAGTTCAGTTGGATAGAATACGAGTTTCCTAAACTTGGGGTCGCAGGTTCGAATCCTGCCGGGCACGCCAGATGGACCGGTAGCTCAGATGGATAGAGCGTGAGTTTGCGGAACTCAAGGCCGGAGGTTCGAATCCTTTCCGGTCCACCATAATCACAATAATTAATTGTGTGAAACGATTCTACAGTATAAGGTTGAAACACTACAGTGAATTCATTCCCAGGAACATCGCAGAACAGATGCTGATGGACGAGTCTGAATTGATCCGATACCTCAACGATCACAAAGCACTGGAGTTTCGATTCAACAAGGCACGAAATAGGCTTGACTTATATGCGGATGAGAAGTATCTCATGATGGGCAGAATGAAATATCCAGACATATTCCAAGGTCGCGGTCGTATGGGATTCATGGAGTTGTACATCAGTAGGCTGATCAAAAAGAAAATTCAACTGGCCAAAGGAAGCACGTGATGAAGTATGGTTTCTATTCAGACAACGAGCTAACAACATTCAAGCAGTATCCGTTCAGGTGTCCGAGTTGGGATCCGATGCCAGATGGCAAGAAGAATGTGGTGATACTGGGTTGCTCACACACCTGGGGTGTGGGATTGGAACCCGACGAGACCTGGGCTCACTATGTGAGCCAACACAACACCGATCGTTTGAGATACTGGAATCTTGGACAGCCTGGCGCCGGTCCGGAGACCGTTGTTCGTATTTTATATTCGTGTGAAAAGGTCATAAACCCTGATGTAATAATAGTGATGTGGCCAGAGATGAGTCGCAGGGAACGACTGGAGGACTTAGCTCTCAACCTTCACGGCACCGATGAGAAACTGCGTTTTGAAAATTACAAGACTGACCTCAACAACTTCCTCAAGAGCGTGTTCTTCCTGGAGAAGTATGCAGAGAAGAACCAGTGCAAGACCTTCCACTGCTTCTCTGATCACTATCATGACTTCCGGACCAAAGAGAACGCACCGGCACTGCTGGAAGAGTACACCTTGCGTAACTGCTGGCCACACTGGGACAGGTTCGAAGCAAGAGAGAGATTTGATAAGCCTAGCCGAGCCAGGGATGGCATACACTTTGGCATCGAACACCATGAAAGGTTCGCCCGACTGTTCCTAGGAAAGTTTGGTCAGAAATTGAGATAATCTTTGATGTCTATGCCACGCAACTTGTCTTGTGTGCTGATGAATTCCTCTAGTTGTTTTGTATTGTCTACATCTACAGCAATTTCGTTTGGAGATATTCCCTTGGCCTTTAGCGTAAACTGATTTTTATAACGCACATTTAATACACTTGGCTGATGCAGGAACGCCCAGTCGTGTGGTATGCCCTTGTTCTTAGCAAAGTTTATTATGTCAGGTAATGTTTTTACATTGAAACAACTCACAGTAGTCCAGAAGTCCAACTGTAAAAGTTTGTACTGTTTTTGTAATTCCAGATAAGAGTCAACAGTCTTTGTGTAGTTGTCCCACCCGATGGGCCAGCGTGTGTAGTCATGTACTCGTCCCGTGCCGTCGAGACTCATAGTTATGATGACCATTATGTTTTTCTTCAACACATCCTCTATCTCCGATATCATTCTGGACGCATTGGTATTCATCCTCACTATCTTCACACTTCCGGACAACGACTTCAATACACTCTTGTAGTTCTTGCTGGCGGTAGGTTCGCCACCGTTCACATCGAGCTCTATGATTCTGTGCTGTGGTAATTTTTTAAAAACCTCTAGGTTGTCCACACGGGGATAGTTCTTGTGTTCAAGACTTCCTATTTTTGTGCTGAGATTAGCGTTGCATGATTGACACGCACTGTTGCAGATGTTATCCAACACACCACCTACTATGAGATAGTCCTTGCGTACTGGGTGCAACATTTTATGTCTTTCTATACTGTTGGTCCTGATGCTTTCGTTCTTGACATGTTCTGATTGTTCACATCTTTTACATTCATCGGGCCACTTGTCTTCTGACATTGTGTTTTTGATACCGGTAAGCCACTCACTGTGTTCCATCTCTTCGTAACTGTTAAATCCTTTTGGGTTGATCATGTGGCCACACTTGCCCACCGTTCCGTCACTGTTTAATCTCACAAAGTGATCTAGCCTAGGACAGAACATTTTTGTGTTTCCTTATGATATCTTCCAAAGACACTGTCTTGTGTAGATCATTCATTAGATTGAGATCCACATTTACAAATTGATCGATGGGTTCGACATGTCGATGTGTCTCACCGGCCCTGAGGTGCAGTTGCGTGATTTTACTAATGTAGTCGAAAGGCTTCAGCGTGACAGAACCTTTGTAAAACTTGTATAGATGCAGGAGCCACAAGTACTGTGGTGCAAAATGTCGGTCGACTAACATACCCTTTTCTACCAGTTTCATGATCCCTTCGATGTCTAACTTGTTTTGTCTACAGTACTCGTTGATCCCAGACACAAACCGATCCCTAGGGTCTCTGATTAGGATGTCTATGTGTTCACAGTTGCTTATTTGTTCGTTGATATATGTTCGATCAGCATCGGCAAGTAGACTTGTATAGCCGACTCTAAACATGGGATACACAGTATGATGACCAATGTCTACCACTGTGCAGTCGGTATTGAGGAGATTATTCCAGTGTGTAAGCATCGAGCCCTTTAGACAATTCTATGAATGTGACTTTACTGTTTTGATCAAAACTATTCCTTAAAAGATATTTGTGGTTCATTATACGATATCCTGTTTTGCCAGCACCTGTTTCACATACTCCATGGCGGATATGCTTCCAGGATCACTGAAAGTCTGTGTGTTAACAGACCCGGGCCTTATAAGTGCCATTTTGATTGTACTTGTTTGTGCATCTAACTGCCTGTGTGCCAACTCCAGTGCCATTTTTTGATTTCGGTATTCCATGGACTCGCGCATAGTCAGTCCGTTCAACTTTATATCATTGTCCGCTAGGCACATCATTGTGCTGATATTCCAGATGACGTGTTTCTTTTCACTTGCTTGCCATCGGTGCCACACCTCGAACAGCAGTTCCGTCTGTGCGTACATGCTGATTGCGTTATTGATGAACATGTCGCAGGGTTCTATCAAAGATGCTGTGTGTTGCACCCTCCTGATGTTCTCACCGTCACTCCTGGAGATGCCCACGATATCATGCCCTAGGTCCCCCAACTGCTTTGCAAACTCCTGACCAATACCTCTTTTGTGTCCAGTAATAGCTATTTTCATGTTGTATAGTATTTAAATATGCACAATGAAGTCATATCACATACTGGATTGTGGCAAACAGCAGAGGATAGCAGACAGTCTCTACGGTTTTTGTGTAGGTATCATGGCCAACAGAGAAATCAAAGATTTCTGGAATCATCTGTCTAGGGAGGAGATACAAAGATATCTTTCAATACCAAACAATCCCACCAAGCAATGGTTTGACAGTCTGGGACTCAAGGTCAGGGACATGAGCTTTACTATTTACAATGATCACATAGGCACTGGCATACACAGGGATGAACCACCCGTCGTGGCCAAAATAAACTTCCCTGTGCTGAATACAAAAGATACCTATAATGTTTGGTTTGATGACCATGCCAATGAGATTGACAGGGTGGAGTGTGACAGACCTATAGTGTTACGTTCGGATATACTGCATACGGTCGAGATAGGCAAGGACGCAAAATATCCTAGGATACAGTTTAGTTTTTGTTTCTATAACGAGCCGATTCAGTTATTAAAGTAGGACACTCAATAAACCTATCGTTGTTGCGCTCGTGGATACGTTGTACAACTTTGGATAATTGTTCTTTGTAATCAGATGTGTCCCAAATATCCTGTGCGGTAAAATCCTGCATTGTGCCCCAGTCCTGTATCCTGTTCAACCATACCCTGTCCGCACCAAATTGCTCTCCTAGGTCTATGATGTCTTCCATCTCATGGTAGTTGTCTTTCTGAACCACGAAGTGCAGTATGAACCTGAAACCATACTTCCTCTTCTGCTCGGCCATGCATTCCAATCCTTCTAGGATCTTCTCCCACTTGCCTCCCACTCTAAGTTTCTCATATGTTTCTTTGGTCGCTCCGTCTATGCTCACGCCTAGCTCTTGTAGATTGTTGATCACATAGGGAATTCTTTCATAGAATTCTTTGAACATCAATCCATTGGTCAGTATACTATACTTGATGTTGTCCCTGTGGGGCGTCTTTTCCATAAAGTGCCTGTACACGTGTGATGCAAACGGATCACCGTCCGACCCCATGTGTACTTTCACGTCGTGCTTCTGTTCCAGCAACCAGTGGTTGACCCTGTCGGCTAGCCGTATCCCCAACAGGAACTTGTTGCCTTGCTTGTGGAATATCATCGCGGTCCTGCAACTAGGACATCGGAGGTTGCAACTGTCGTCGATGGCCAGTCTCAGTTGTGTTATCTTGTTATCTGGTACCTCGTTTTCGAAGTATCTGAAGTCCTGGCCTATCAACCAACTGCACTGTTGATTGTTGCAGTAGCGATAGGTGCCGTCCGCTATGCTGTACTGCATTTGCTTGTGCATGGCCGATCCTATTATATCCGACAATGACTTTACCTGCAGGTTTCCTACACTTTGTGGCAACCATGAGGTGCACTCACATGCGTAGCAACTGCCTGTACTGTCTATCAGTATCGTGTCGTAGGGACGAGGACAGTAAGACTTTATGCCAAGATCCTTGTCCGTGTCTATGCCGTGGCGGTCGAACAGCCTCTGGTTTATTTTCATTTCTTGGGGTCGGTTATCATGTCCAGTGTCAATGGTAGCGTCTCGTCCGGTTTCTTTTGGGGCATGTGTATAGTCTTTTTCCTGCGCCTGCGCTGTTCCCGTTCCTGTTGTTTCTGCATCTTCTTGGCACCGCGTGTGCTCTTGTAGTCGTAGTGTATGCCCATGATGTCACCTCCGTTCGTTGTAATTATTTGTTTGGATCCACGAGCAAAAAGTTTACCAAACGCAACTATTAAGTGTTGCTTTTTTGATAAATATGCCTTACAATCCAGAGCGGTCACAAGGCCAGTGATCGCAAGTGCTCTCACTGACATGTGTTGGTGTTCGCATTAGTAAAAACAAGTCATATAGAAACTATATAGGAGAAAAATCTATAATGAAAATCACAAAGAAGAAGACGGCTATAGGTGCGGCGATCATCATCGCACTGATAGTGATCGGTTTCATAATGAAGCCCAAGCCAGCGGAAGCGGCTAACATGGAAGTGTACGGTTCACTGAACTACATGCTTTCAAACAACGAGGACGCCAATGGCGTGTCAACATCAAAGGCCGAGAACAATGGTTCCAGCATCGGAGCGAATTTCTCGCAGAACATCTCAGAGGGCGTTGACGGATTCGCCACGCTGGAAGTGGACATCGACGCGGACGACTCGGGTTCCAACCCATTTGATTCCAAACTGGCTTTCGCCGGCGTGGACATGGGCACCGCTGGGATCATATCAGCGGGTAGACAGAACTCGGTGTTCAAGGGTGCTGTGACATCTAAGACAGATGTGTTCCCGGAATACGGAAACGGTGCCGCACAGAAACTGTTCAGCAGGGACTCACACACGGTGATCTACTCAAACACCTTTGGTGCGATCCAGATCGACAACTTGGTAAAAGTGGACGGTACGACTGGCAAATCAGGTGTTGACGTGTACGAGACAGCGGCGAGCATGGACATCAATGATGCCATGAACGTGGGTGTTGCTTACACAGATGACAAGGTCAATGAAGTGACCTACACAGGTGCGGGTTTAATGTATGCTGTGTCGGATGCGACAACAGTGGGTTACACGCACACAATCAAGGATGCGGAAACCACCAACCTTACCACAACCGCAAACGAGGTAGTCGCGAGTCACCTAGTGGACGACACGACATACTCGGTAGGTTACGGTAAAGTCGAGGACGGTGCCGCATACACCACAGTTGGAGCCGAGAAGAAGATTGGTGAGAACTTCAGCATGTACGGTGCTTTCGAGATGACTGACCCAGCGTCTGGCGTAGACACGCAGGATGCCGCGGTTGGAATCAAGTTCACGTTCTAGTATAAGCATTGTGGAGCCGGCGGAGATCTGAGAAGGTCAAAGTCGGCTTTACGCTTTTTAACGCGTTCGCGTTATTTTCTTTTTTACGCTAGTGTTGGTAATTTACGCTTTACGCCTTTTGGTAAAGACCACTTCCTTCTTACGTGATCTGCCAAACTCACTGTAGCCCAGGCTGTCTAGATATGATATGATTTGTTTGCCTTTGATTCTTTGAGCTTCGTTCTTGTGTTCGATCTCAACATTCAACACACAATCGTTTCCAAGTAATGTTTGCTCTGCTCCCAACAGAATATCGTATTCACTGCCTTGCGTGTCTATCTTGATCAGTCCCACATCTTTGTACTCGTAATCGTCTAGCCTTTTTATCTGCAACTGACTCTCTTCCACTTGTTCTTCGAACACTTGGTCTCTGAAGAAACTGTGTCCACCTGATGTGGTCAAGGATTTATAGAAGGTCTTTGTCTCCTCCTTTGACCCCAATCCCACTTTGTGTAGCGTGTAGTTCTCTTTGCCCGAGAGGTTTGCTTCCAAGCACTCTATGTTAGAAGCGTCTGGTTCAAAAATTATCACGTTCTCGAAACTGTCACAGAAGTCTCGGCTCCAGAATCCTATGTTGCCACCAATATCGATTGCTGTCCGGAAGTGCTTGACTTGATTCAAGGCGTACTCTCTTTGCAATCTTTGATATGTGGTTTCGTTATTGATATTCATCCATTCCTCGTAGTGCTTGTCATAGTCTGGCAAGAACCAACTGTGTACTTTTTTCATGTTATTGTTCTTCGTCGGAATGTATTTCGTTTAAAAGTTGTCTTAGTTTTCCTCCCTCGACAGTGGCTTTAACCTTGACCCCTAGGGAATCTCCTTTTCTAGGGTCTGGCATTTCATCCCTAGCATCTGTTGGTGCATCACTTGATGTGACCTTAGAAGTCTGTTTCAATGAATTGTATATCTTGTTCTTACCTTGTTGATTATAACTTTGTGAATCATCCTCATCTAGACTTCTGATTCTTAAACTGTCAACATCAAACTCTAGATCCACCTTCTGTCCAACACCCGAACTTGATCTAGTCTTCATGAACTGTATTTGATATCTGCCACGTTCTTTCATTGCTCTAGATGTGAAAATACCTATCACGTTGTCAGCAGTTTGTATCTTGGACAGTCCGCCTGATATGTGACTGTGATCAAACTCAATTTCTTCAACACTTGCCCTGTTCAACTGTGATGCTGTTGCCAACACACATTGTTTTTCTACGACCAAGTTCCTCAATTCCTCTGACACATACTTGTCCTTGATGAATAGATCCGCCGGGGAAATCTTCTTGCTCTTCGGCATCATGAGATCCAGGTAGTCGATCAATATACAGTCTATCTTCTTCTTGGTCTTGAGCTCCAACTCTTTGAGATACGTCCTCACGTCCAGCACGTTGCTACCACTTGGCAGGTATTTGATCTGTAGCAGTCCGGACTTCTTCGCCAACATCTTGACCTTCATCTCCACATTGTCTATCTCTGGAAATACTTTCTTAGTTGGAATGTTGGTCATCATGGCATCCAACCTCATTGCGGTCAGTTGCTCACTCAATTCAAAAGAAATGTAACAAACGTTCAGACCAGCCTGTGCCCAGTTCACTGCAAGATTCTGCAAGAACAAACTCTTTCCTGCTCCTGATCCACCAGCAAAGATGTTCAGTTCGCCACGGTTGAAACCGCCAAACAGTTTCTTGTCTAGGTTCTGCCAGCCAGTGCTGACCTGTCCGTTGTTCGCCTTGAGGGCCTCAAGTCTTCCCTTGGGATCCTCGAAGTAGTCTGTGCCGAGGTCTCTGGTTAGTCCCACGTTGACTGCTTCCTTGACCATGTCTTCGACAGGGGCGTAGTCGCCCTTCTCCAACAGGTCTGCGGATTGTAGTATCGCGTGTTCCAGCGCCTTGTGCCTAGAAAATGTTTCAAACTCGTCTAGCAACCAGTTGAAGTGACTGGGATCTAAGTCCTTAGCCGATTTCAATTTGATATCATGCTTTGCGTTGACCTGCTCCACGTCTGGCATGACCTTGTACTCATCCATATAGTCTTTGACGAACTTGGCTATGGGTTGTAGTTTACGGTCAAATGATTCTGGTTTGAATATGTTCTGTGCCCGTGCGAATGATTCCGCATCCGCCAGCAACATCTCTATATAAAGTTTTTGTACATCAAATGTGTATTCAGCCATTTTTTACTCCGCACTTTATTTTACAACATTCATGAGCAGATGTAAATTGTTTTGTTGATTCAAAAAACTCTTTTACCTCGTTCCATTCTAAGATATCTTCTAATGTGTTGTCTTTGATATTGAATATTTTTTTCTTTTTTGGTGAGAATATACTTTTGTATTTGTAATGGTAACTACCCATCCAGCAACAAGGGTAAAAATCACCTTCAGCGTCAATGTACAGATTTTTTTGTGGTTTACCATTTACCATACATTTTGCTGATATTGATGTGGTGAAGTTTGGATTATCGAGGATCTCTTGCGATTGTTTGTATGATGTATCAACAAATTTTTCATCAGGCATTAGATCTTTGCTGTTCAGCCAGCGGTCACTGTGTTCTAAACGGAAGTGATCAAACCCAAGTTTTTTTGAAAAAGACTCCGCGTCTTTTATTTGGTGTTGGTTGTGTTTGAAGACTATGAACTTCCAAACCAGTGTGCAACTTCCTTTATTCATACATTTGACAGCATCCATTATAGATTTCCATTTGGCATTTTTCCTATATAAATGATTGGTATCCTCTAATCCATCAATCGAAAATATTAGTGTGTCGTTTTGATCTAAAATCTCTGATAATTCAATCCACCATTTTGTCGTTTTAGCAGATCCGTTTGTTGTTATAAAAAGTTTACATTTATTGTTTTTTAATCGTCTGCATAATTCTAAAAATTTAGAATGATATATCGGATCTCCGTTGTTACCACACATGCCTATCGATGCTCCCGGTCCAACAAAGTCCACAAGATGGTCAACGTTTATTTCGTGCAACAATCTTTTTTTGAATGTTTCATAGAACCAAGTCCTCGAACATAAAGGACATTCTAAAGTACATTTACTTGTTGGTTCGACGTGAAAACTAACCATACATTTTCCTCTTCAGATCTATCTTCAATTTCGTTTTCTCTGTTGATTTTAAAATTGATTTCAGTGTGAACAGCCTGCCATACTTCTGCACTGCTTCGGCCACGTCGCCTACCGTTTTGTCCCATTCCGGGAATGCCACACTCCATCCAAACTCAGTGGCTTGATCTACCAACTTCTGCCCTGGAGCGTCCCTGTCGGGCACCACTATCACCTGCCTACCCAGTCCGTCTATCAATTCTCTCTGTGTTTCATTTACCTCTGATCCCAGTATGCTAACACCCGAAACGGATATTGCATCAAACGGTCCTTCCGTTACCAACACGAACTTCCTGGTCCAGTCCTGTGCGTCCATGTTGAACACGTACCCGGGCCACACATCTGTGTAGTACTTGACGGCACGGGATTCCTCGAACACCCGGCCCGTGTATCCGACCACTTCGCCCTTCCAGTAGAACGGTATTAATAACCTTTGGTATATGTCCCACATCTTGTCTGGCGAGTACATGAAGTCGTACCAGTCTGCTCCGATGCCCCTGCCTTCTAGATACTTCAACAGTCCATCGATCTTGTTCCATTGTGGCTCAGTGAGATCGTTGGCAACATATTTTTCCAACCACACATCTAATTTGTGTGTGTTCTTGGGCAGTGCTTTTTTTTTGAATGTGACGAATTTTTTCTTCTCATACTTAATGTCACTCTCTTCCTCACGCATGGCCTCTATGGCCAGTTTCTTAATTGTGTCTTCTGGTATGCCTATGTAACTCATGAACTGTCTCATCTTGTAGGTCAACTTGCGTCCGATAACGTAACTGGTCTTGAAGCCGCAGTTGAAACAGTGATAACTGATAGTTCCGTCAGCGCTGGTCATGATGCCGCCACGCTTCTTCTTGTCTGCTGTCTCGCCATTGTACACACAGCAAGGTGCGTTGAAACTTATCCACCCACTTGGTGTCTTCTTCTTGTTCGCAGGTAGGCTAGTCAGAATTGTGTTCTGGATCAGGTTCATAAACTATATTTTACTGTCTGTAGAGTATTTTGTCAATCAGGCCGGTATTACCTGTGTCGTTGCCCCAGGTGAATCTGATGTTGTGGTACACGCCCGTGAAGTTGTAGTTGGTGACTGCTGTAGAGTTCGTGAATGTGTTGGTGGGATTTGCTTCACCATCCATGGTAATGTCAAACCAATCACCAGAACTAGGAGTTGAACTCATAGTTCCCTGTACCCGCATGCTTCCTGAGAAGTTCTTGGTGTACACTGCGATGGTGTGTAGTGCTTTGTTGTTATTAATTCCAGGTCTAGCATCTATAGAGCCTGATGTGTTTGTTAAAGGCCCTTGTGCTGATGTGAAACTAGCAATTTCCGTGCTAGCCACAAATTCCGGGTATGCACCATCTAATAGCTCTATAGTACCGGCGGCCGCGTATCCTGTGTCGGCGTATGTGACTTCTCTACTGCCGTCTGATTTCACTTCCTTTACAGAGAAGTTGTAGAACTTGGCATCCAGTGGTAGTAGGTCTCCCTCTGTGATTGTACAGCTCGCATCACCCTTCGTGCTTACTGTAGATCCGTCGTCCAATATAGTCAGTGTCTTGGTCAACACCGCTTTTTTGGACTCTGAGTCTATCATGTTGAACTCATAGGTCTTTGCTGTGATGTCCTGTGCCTTCTGGTCCTCGTTCTTGAACGTGAAAGTGATGGGATTGTTCACTCCTCTGTGTAATGTTAGGCGTCTATCGTACACTTTTGAGTTCCTCCCGTGATAACCATTTATGTAGGCTATTACCAATTGATCTAGTAAATACCTTGAGACTGTTTGCATAGTACATATTTAACAGTATTTATAGATATAGAATGAACGAAATTTTTAACACACTAAGGGACAAATTCCCTTTCCTAAGCCTAATCCGAAAAGGTGATCTTGAGTACGTAGGCATAGTACAGAACGAAGATGCCAACGTGATTAGTTTCTATGATTACGGTAGATTGATGCTACCACAGGACAAGATGAGATACCTCAAGTGTGGCGAGACCTGGTGGCATGAGTCCAATCGTAAACTGCCCATCAACATATTCCTCAAAGGTGAGTTCAGATATTTCAGGACCACGTTAGTTACTTTGAACTCCAAAGACGTTGAGATAGTGCATGGGCCTACAGTGAGACTGTCTGATATTTCAAAGAAACGCGTCAAGCGTAGAACAATCCAGTTGGTCCGAAAACCAGTCTAGTTCTTTTCAGTACAATTTATTCCATTAACTCTTTCCACGTACTTGGTCAATGGATTATCCGCCTGGTATGACCCGAGCTCGGAACGAGTTGGACTACGACGTTTTTTACTAGGATGTTTGGGTGTCTTTTTTTTAGGTTTTTGATGTAGCATCAAAACTATATTTAGCTCTCGTGATCAGATTCATCTGTACTACGATCGCTTGTGCGTAGGCTATCGCGTGTGACTTCTTGAAGAAATATGAGCCGTCTGTGGGTTTTGTCCATACTTCCTTCATTATGTCTCGCCAGTCCTTGTACATCAACTGCCTTTTCGCTGGACGTATTATGGCCAACACAGCGGCCAGTTGTTCTATGTTCCTTGGTTCTAGTTTAGACACTATGTTGAAGTGTCCATTTAGGTGGAACAGGTTCTCTACAGTCTTTGGATCCTTCAGCATGTCCCAATCCGGTTCCTGTATCATAAGTTCTACAAGTTCCTGTTCTGACTTCACTTCCTTGTATATGTTTACATTCAACATGTCTATCTTGAAGTATCCTCTGTCCTCGGCTTTTTTGTAGTCCAGTGATGAATTCCCCGTCACAGGATGTTCTGGTACAGCATGGAAGTATACCCCTGTCTTGTGTTTCTCGGTCTTGCCATCTTTGATAATAGATGCTGGCGTATGTTTGAAAAGTTTTAGCACCCCGTCTCTGTCAAAAAAATCTATATCTACATCAGGCATTAGTGCATACTCCCTTTGCCTTTTTCAGCGTGTTGTATCATCTTGTCACGTGATCCTGGTTGCAGTACCTCCAACACATCTAAAAGTTTCCTGTATCCTTCGGAATCAAGAACATTTCTATTGATGTCTGGCATTATCACTCTTCCTATTGATCCATCTTCTTTTATCACCACGGCACAGTCCCCGTCCTCGAAATCCAAGTTGTCTGCTATCTCTAGATCAATCTTAGACAATCTTCGCCTCCTTGGCAGTCTCTTTGACCAGCATGAGGTCGGCCGGGTAGCTCTTCAACTTGCTGGGCCAGAAACTTGGGTTTATGAATCTCTCTATCATTTGTAGTTGTTCGTCGTTGAATGATTTTAACATTTTCTTTCCTGCTTCGCAACCTAGCAACAGCCATGGGCTGATGGCGCCTTGTTGTATGTGTTGTACCGCCCTGTTGGTGTTGACCAACCTGAAGTAGTCCGACCACTGTGCGTGTTGTTCCGTGGCCCAGTCCATCATGGTGGCTATGCTACGCTGTAGCGCGGCCTCCACGGGCTCCGTCTTCAGCGTCTCGATCAGGTACTCCTCGTACAGATCATCCCTGGCCCAGTGGTCCAGTTTGATCTTAGATTTCAGCACGAAGTCTATGTACTTGTCTGGATACAACGGGTTGATGTGCATGATGTATCTGCCAAACTTCACGAAAGCATTGTAGTAGGGACTCTTGACGAAATCATCATAGGTCCTGTCTTTGGCGTTGTGTTGGTGTATCTTGTAGAACCTCTGGAATACCATGAACGCGTTCACAACCCACTTCTCGTCTCGCTGTAGGTATCTACGTTTTGGTTCGCAGAGGTGCACTTGTAAGGTCCTCTCCTTGGCGAACTCCTTGCCACAGTAGGTGCATTTATTTGTCGATGCCATGTGCCTCTATCAGTTCCTCTAGTTCTCTGTCAGTTATCACCTTGTCCAGTGTCTCGAGATCGATCTCTTTCCAAGTGGGATAGATCTCCTGTAGTTTTTTCAATGACTTGTTTGGCACACGCTTCATGGGTTTGATCCATGGATGGAACTGTTGTTGTAATGCGCCACACATGGCGGTCAGTATCCACAACAGTTTCTTGTGTTTGCCCAATGTGAAGCAGTGTTTATTCACGCATTCGTTCACCATTTCCACGTAGTGTTCCACATAGAATTGATCCTTCGACGAACAGCTCGATACATATCTCATCAACATGTAAGGGCTGTACAGAGATTTCTCTTTGTCGTCTATCCTGTCGTAGTAGTCCTTGTTCCTGAAGTCCACGGCTTTCAACCCGTTCCTGAGATCAAAGAATTTCTTAGTGTTACTTTTTTTTGCTGGCATATTTCAATCCAA
>Ga0222718_10003369_pt1 | contig 13752 bp, 16 predicted proteins | sample C33_27DmetaG_FD_165045 | JGI IMG/M metagenome (GOLD analysis project Ga0222718, IMG submission 165045) | Estuarine water microbial communities from San Francisco Bay, California, United States - C33_27D | ecosystem: Environmental > Aquatic > Marine > Unclassified | place: USA: California... | reverse complement strand
AAAAAGCAGCTGATATGGCTATTGCTGCAAAATTTAGAAATAATGGACAAGTTTGTATTTCTCCTAATAGATTTTATATTCATGAATCAAAAAAAGAAGAATTTATTAATTTATTTATTGAGAGAACTAAAAAGTTAAAAATTGGAAATGGAATGGATCCAGACACTCAATTAGGTCCATTAACAACTCAAAAAAGATTAAATGAAGTTGAGGAATTAGTTGAAAAAACTAAACAAGAAGGTGCTAAAGTTTTATTAGGTGGAAAAAGACCAGCAGGTTTTAATAAAGGTTTTTATTATGAGCCAACAGTTTTTGATGATGTAAAAGATGATTTTACTATTATGAAACAAGAACCATTTGGACCTTTAGTTCCAATGTTGTCATTTAAATCTTTTGATGAAGTCATTGAAAGAGCTAACAATAATGACCTTGGTTTATGTAGTTATGTTTGTACTAATTCAATGGAAACAGCTCATCTGGCATCAGAAAAATTAGAAACTGGATCTGTAGCAGTTAATACAGGAGTTGTTGCGGTTGCTGAGGCACCATTTGGTGGGATAAAACAGAGTGGATACGGAAGAGAAGGTGGATCAATGGCTATTAAAGATTATCTAAATGTTAAATATACTCACATGGGCATTAAAGGCTAAGTGAAATGCAGATAGGGTTTGATGTTGGTGCGACAAAGATTGAAAGTGTAGTTTTAGATAAAGAAGGCACTGAACACTTTAGAGAAAGAAGAGACTGTCCAAAAGATTATAACGAAATTATCAAATTAATAAAAAACACGTCTTTAGAATTAGAAAAAAAAATATCACAAACTCTTCAAGTGGGTGTTTGTCATCCAGGTGTTCATTCACCACAAAGTGGTCTTGTTAAAAATGCACCTAATTGTATATGGATTGAAAAAAAACCATTTCAAAAAGATTTACATGAAGCTTTAGGAAGAGAGGTTTTTTGTGAAAATGATGGTAATTGTTTTGCATTATCAGAAGCAATTGATGGTTCGGGAAAAAATTATAAAATTGTTTATGGTATTATTCTAGGATCAGGTGCTGGAGGAGGGCTTGTTATAGATAAACAAATTGTATCTGGACCAAATGGTATTGCAGGAGAATGGGGTCATAATCAACTACCATATATGGCTGCTAAAAAAGAAAACCTTGAAACATCAAACCTAAGAGAGTCTGAGATAGAAAGTTTTATTTCAGGGATAGGTTTAGCAAAAAAATATAATAAAAAATATAAAACAAATTTAAAAACTAAAGACATTTTTCAACTTAACTCTAGACATGATATAGATGCTGAAAAATTTATTGATCAATTTAAAATTAATTTAGCAATGTCATTAGCAACCATTATAAATATAATGGATCCTGATGCATTTGTTTTTGGTGGAGGTGTCTCTAACTCAATTGATTTTTTTCCAGAGGTTCAAAATCTAGTAAAAAAATATGTTATTGGAAGAGAGTACGAAGGAGTTTTTCTTAAACCTAAATATGGTGATGCTAGTGGTGTTAGAGGAGCTGCTAGATTGGGTAGAAAAAGTAATTATTAGTTAATTCTCGTGAAAAGTGATTTTCTGTTTTTTTATAATTAAATATTAACAATTAAATCAATATCAATTATTAAAAAGTGTTAAAACAATTATAAGTTGTGTGTTCAATTAGCACTTACTATTTAAAGGTTTTATTTGTACAAATTCTTATCAAATATTTAATTTACTTAAATTAACCAAAAGGAAAAATATGAAAATGAAAAAAGTATTAATTGCATTATTTGCAATTTCTTTAGTTCCAAATATTTCATTTGCTGGACCTAAAGCTGAAGTGCTTCACTGGTGGACATCTGGTGGAGAAGCAAAAGCATTGAGTGTTTTAAAAGCTGACTTTGCTGCAAAAGGTGGTGTTTGGACTGATATGCCTGTTGCAGGTGGTGGTGGAGATGCTGCTATGCAAACTTTAAAAGCTCGTATTGTTGCTGGTGACTCACCTGCAGCTGCACAAGTTAAAGGACCTGCAATTCAAGAATATGATGATCAAGGTGTTATTAAACCTTACAACATCGACTCTGTTGCAAAAGCTGAGGGTTGGGACAATTTAGTAAGCAAACAAGTTGCACAACATATGAAGTGTAATAATTTTACACAATATTGTGCTGCTCCAGTTAACATTCACAGAATTGATTGGTTTTGGGCTAACAAAAGTGTTTTAGATTCTAATGGAATTAAAATGCCTACTACTTGGAAGCAATTTAATGCTGCAGCAGATAAACTACAAGCTGCAGGTATAATTCCATTTGCTCATGGTGGTCAGCCTTGGCAAGATGCTACTGTTTTTGAGGCTGTTGCTTTAGGAATAGGTGGAAATGATTTCTATAAAAAAGCTTTTATAGATTTAGACCCAAAAGCTTTAAGTGGTTCAACTATGGTTAAGATATTTGACCAAATGAGAAAACTTAAAGGATACACTGATTCAGGTTCACCAGGAAGAGATTGGAACGTTGCAACTGGTATGGTTATGGATGGCAAAGCTGCTTTTCAAATTATGGGTGACTGGGCAAAAGGAGAATTTTCTGCAAAAGGTTTAACACCTGGAAAAGATTATCTTTGTTCACCAACACCATCTAATAATGGATACCTTTATAATGTAGATTCTTTTGTATTCTACAATGTTAAAGGAGCTGATAAATTAGAAGGTCAAAAGTTACTAGCAAGTTTGATCATGGGTAAAAACTTTCAAAAAGTTTTTAACATGTATAAAGGTTCAATACCTGCAAGATTAGACGTTTCAATGGCTGACTTTGATGATTGTGCAAAAAAATCAAATTCAGACTTGAATGCAGCTAGTAAAGCTGGTGGTTTAATGCCTAGTTATGCTCATGGAATGGCTCTAAAAGGAGCTCAGTCTGGTGCAATAACTGATGTTGTAACTGAACACTTTAACTCAAACATGTCTTCAAAAGATGCTGCAATGAAACTAGCAGCAGCTGTTAAAGCGTCTTTGTAATTTTAAAGTTAAAATAATTAAAATCTGTGTCACTAAGTTAGTGGCACAGATTATTTATTTATAATGTATTGGTTAAAAAAAAATTTACCTAAAATTGTAGTTGCACCATCTTTTGCAGTTATACTTTGGTTTGTATATGGTTTTATAGGGTGGACTTTCTATATATCACTTACTAAATCAAAACTATTACCTAATTATGAATTTTGGGGAATTCACCAATATGTTCGGTTATGGCAAATGCCACGTTGGCATATAGCTGTTGAAAATTTATTTATTTTTACAAGTTTGTTTATTATTTTATGTATTTTTATTGGTGTCATTCTTTCAATTTTTTTAGATCAAAAAATTAGATCAGAAGGAGTTATAAAAACTATTTATCTTTATCCAATGGCATTATCTTTTATTGTAACGGGCACTGCATGGAAATGGATTTTAAACCCTACAATGGGGATTGAAAAATTTGCACACCAAATTGGATTTGAAAACTTTCAATTTGATTGGTTGGTTACCCCAGGAATGTCTATTTACACAATTGTAATTGCAGGAGTTTGGCAATCATCAGGATTTATAATGGCTATTTTTTTAGCAGGCTTAAGATCTATAGATGACGAAGTTATAAAAGCTGCAAAAGTTGATGGTGCTAGCACTTTTTCAATTTATATAAAAATTGTTTTACCCATGATGCGACCAGTGTTTATGAGTGCAATTGTAATTTTAGTTCATTTATCAATTAAAAGTTATGACCTGGTAATTGCCTTAACTGCTGGTGGCCCAGGAATTTCTTCAGATATGCCAGCAGTATTTATGACAAAAATGGCTTTTGGAAGAAGTGAGGTTGGACTTGCATCTGCTAGTGCAATTATGATGTTTGCTACAGTTTCAGCAATAATTGTACCGTATCTTTATTCAGAATTAAGAAGGGAGCAAGATGCTAAATAAAAAAAAAGTATCTCGTATTTTTCTTTTTTTAGTTTTAGGAGTATTTGTCTTTTATTATATCACCCCTTTGTATGTAATGATTGTTACTTCATTAAAGACAATGAACGAAATAAGAGAAGGTAACTTATTTAGTTTGCCAAACAGCATTAATTTTGAATCTTGGAAAATTGCATGGGCTGGTAGAGGTGAAGGAACTAGTGATGTTTTTTTAAAACCATATTTTTTTAATTCACTTAAAATAGCTATACCTGCTCTAATAATTTCAACATTTCTAGGAGCTCTAAATGGATATGCTTTAACAAAATGGAAATTTAAAGGTGCAAATTTAATATTTTTACTATTTCTTTTTGGCACTTTTATTCCTTATCAAGCAATACTTCTTCCCATGGCTAGAACTTTGGGTTTTCTTGGAATATCAAATTCACCATTTGGTTTAATACTTGTCCACACTGTGTATGGCTTAGGGTTCACGACTTTATTTTTTAGAAATTACTATGTTTCAATATCAGATGAGATTATTAGAGCTGCTAAAGTTGATGGAGCAGGTTTTTTTAAAATTTTTTTTAAAATATTGTTACCTGTTTCATTACCAATCTTAGTAGTGACAATTATTTTTCAATTTACACAAATTTGGAATGATTTTTTATTTGGTGTGACTTTTTCCTTTGGTGAAAATGCACCGCTTCAAGTAGCGTTAAATAATATGGTATTAACATCGGCCTCTGTAAAATATTATAATGTTGATATGGCAGCAGCAATTATGGCTGCATTACCAACTTTAATAATATATGTCTTAGCAGGTAATTACTTTATTAAAGGACTAACAGCAGGGTCAGTGAAAGGATAACATGGCAACGTTAAATATTAATAATTTAGAAAAAAGATTTAAACAAACAGAGGTTTTAAAGGGAATAAATTTAAACGTTGAAGAAGGTGACTTTCTTGTATTATTGGGCCCATCTGGTTGTGGGAAATCTACGTTGTTAAATACTATTGCTGGTCTTGAAGAATCTAGTGCAGGAGAAATATTAATAGACAACCAAATAGTAAACAAAATGGAGCCTAGTGAGAGAGATATAGCTTTTGTGTTTCAGTCTTATGCTCTTTACCCAGCAATGAGCGTCAAAGATAATATTACATTTGGTTTAAAACAAAGAAAAATTTCCAAAGAAAAAATTAATCAATCATTAAACAAAATAGCAGAATTACTTAAGATTACTGAATTGTTAGATAGAAAACCAGCGCAACTTTCTGGAGGACAAAGGCAAAGAGTAGCCATGGGCAGAGCATTAGTTAGAGAGCCTAAAATCTTTTTGTTTGATGAGCCACTTTCAAATCTAGATGCAAAACTTAGGATCGAGATGCGCAGAGAAATTAAGAAACTACATAAGAATTTAAAAACGACTATGGTTTATGTTACGCATGATCAAACTGAAGCTATGAGCTTGGGAACAAGAATTGCAATAATGAATAATGGTAAAATTGAACAATTTGATACTCCAAAAAATATTTATAATAAACCTAGTAGTGTGTTTGTTGCTGACTTTGTAGGCTCTCCATCAATGAATTTTATTAAAGGTTCTTTGACATCAAATAATAAATTGATTTCATTCTTACCTGATAATGCTAGTGAAAATGAGACTATAAATTTTAATCACAATAAAGAATTACAAAATAATTCTGCAGTTTTATTCGGTATAAGACCAGAACATATTTTTTTAAAAAAAACTCATGCTGCTAGAGTGGCAAAAGATGAAAATTTTGCTGAAATTAAAGTTAAAACTGAATTACATGAATATATTGGTCATGAACAAATAATTACTTTTAGTTATTTGGGGCAGGAACTATTGGGTAAATTTGCATCTTCAATAGATGTTGAGATTGATAAAGAAATGACACTGTTTATTGATCTAAATAATATTTCTATTTTTGATAAAGATACCAAACAGAGAATATAAGTTATATAATCAATAAAATGAAAAGTATTGCGTTTATTGGAATTGGACTCATGGGTTTTCCCATGGCAAAAAACCTTCTTAAATCTGGTTACAATTTAAAAGCCTACAATAGATCTCAAGATAAAGCAGATAGACTAAAAGAATTTGGAGCAGAAATATCTGTATCCATTAAAGACGTTGTCACAAATTCTGACATAATTATCACTATGCTTACGGACGATAATGCTGTTGAAAAAGTAATGGGCAGTGATGAATTTATTTCCAATATAAAAGAAGGAGCTACTGTTATTGATATGAGTTCGGTTAATCCAGTTTTGACCATAAAATATTCAAAAAAACTAAAAGAAAAAAAAATAGATTATTTAGATGCTCCAGTTTCCGGTGGAACTATTGGGGCAGAAGAGGCAACTTTAGCTATAATGGTTGGTGGTGATGAAGAAACTTTTAAAAATTGCTATGAACTGTTAAAAAAAATGGGTAACCCAACATTAGTAGGCCCCGTGTCTTCTGGCCAAATTTCAAAACTAGCAAATCAAATTATTGTAGGTGTTACTATTGGAGCAGTTGCAGAAGCTGTTACATTATGTGAAAAGTCTGGAACCAATCCAAATAAAATGATTGAAGCTTTATCAGGAGGATGGGCTGATAGTAAAATATTACAAACACACGGAAAAAGAATGATTGATAAAGATTTTACACCAAAAGGAAAAACCACAACACAGTTAAAAGATATGACAAATATTATTAACGCAGGAAAAGCAGTTGAAACTTATCTGCCTATTTCTAGTTTAATTAAAGAAATGTATAAAGATCTAGTAGCGGATGGTCATGGTAATACAGATCATAGCTCTTTATATAATGCGATTGAAAAAATAAATAAAAAATGAAATTTTTAAGAATTGGAAAAGAAGGTCAAGAAATTCCTGTAGTATTAGATAAGGATGGAAAATATAGAAATCTATCATCGATTATTAAAGACTTAAATCCTGAAAGTATTAATTTTGAAAATTTAGAAAAGATTAAAAACATGAATCTTGAGAGCTTGGAAGAAATAAATCAAAATGAAAGAATAGGATCTTGTATTTCTAAACCTGGAAACTTTTTTGCAATTGGTTTAAATTATGTGGAACATGCAAAAGAAACTGGTGCGAAAACACCTGAAAACCCAGTTCTATTTAATAAGTCTGTTCATTCTATAATTGGACCAAACGACAATGTAATCATCCCCAAGACTTCAAAAAAATTAGATCATGAAGTTGAAATTGCTTTTGTGATTGGAAAAAAAGCAAAAAGAGTTTTAGAAAAAGATGCACAAGATTATATTTTTGGATACTGTATTTGTAACGATATTAGCGAGCGTGAATGGCAAAAAGAAAAAGGAGGTCAGTGGGTAAAGGGTAAATCTGGTGATACATTTGGACCTTTAGGTCCATATTTAGTAACTAAAGATGAAATTCAAGACGTTAATAATTTGAATTTAATGCTAGATGTTAATGGTCACAGACGTCAAACAGGTAACACTAATCAGATGATTTTCAATTTTAACTTCTTGGTAGCTCATATTACAAGTTTTATAACGTTAATGCCTGGTGATATAGTTACAACAGGAACTCCCCCTGGAGTTGGTCTTGGCATGAGTCCTCCTGTTTTTTTAAAAGATGGTGATAACATGGAGCTATCAATTGATAATCTTGGAAAACAAAACCTAAAAGTGTTAGCTGAATAATATTTAATGTTAGAATTATTTATTGCATTTGGCGCAGGGTTAATTAGCTTTTTATCCCCATGCGTCTTACCACTAATTCCTGGTTATGTTTCATTTATTACTGGCAGTACATTAAATGAAATTTTAGAAAAAAAGAAAATAGATTTATTGCCGTTGATAGTTTTTTCATTAGGTTTTTCTTTTGTATTCATTGTCTTTGGTGCAACTGCTTCTTTCTTAGGACAAATTCTTTTACAAAATTCTCAAATTTTAAGAACTATTGCTGGAGTTATAATAATCATATTCTCTCTTCAATTAATTGGTGTTTTAAATATTAAATTTCTCAATGTTGAAAAGAAATTTTATACAAAAAAATCAAATAATATTTTCTTTGTATTTATTATTGGAATGGCATTTGGCTTTGGATGGACACCGTGTATTGGCCCTATTTTAGGATCAATTCTTGCTTTAGCTTCTACTGAAGAAACTATTTATAAAGCAATTTTACTGTTAAGTTTTTACTCACTTGGATTAGCGATACCTTTTGTTCTATCAGGTTATTTGATGCAAAAGTTTTTACTATTTTCGAAAAATTTCAAAAGAAATATTAATTTGGTTACAAAAGGAGGGGGTATAATACTTTTAATTACAGGAATTTTAATTTTAACAAACCAATTACAAGTTCTTGGCTATTATATTCTAAATTATTTACCATTTTTACAAAATTTCGGTTAGAAACTACTAAAGATAATTAATTCATGAAAATATATCAAATTGACACCAGCGCTAGAAAAGAAGGTTCTACCTCAAGAGCTTTAGCAAAAAAATTATTGGACAAAATTAAAAAGCCAGAAGATCAAGTTGTTTACCGAGACCTTAATGACGAAATGATCTTTATTTCTAATTTAACTGAGTCAGGAATGAAAATTCCTGATGGTGAGCAAACAGAGCAACATAAGAAAATGTTTGAAATGTCAGATAAACTAGTCATGGAGTTAAAAGAAAGTGACACAATTATAATTTCTGTACCAATATATAATTTTGGGCCACCAGCAACACTAAAAGCCTGGGCGGATTTAGCAGCAAGAGTTAAAGAGACATTTAAATATAATGAAGACGGAAGCAGGGTAGGTTTGCTTGAAGACAAACAGGTTTATCTCATAATCACCTCTGGTGGCACAAAAATCAATAGTAAGGATGATTTTTTAACACCTTGGCTAACTCATGTTTTAAATTTTTTTGGTATAAAAAAAATAGATATTATTGCTGCAGATCAATTGGCTATAGATTATGAAAAATCAATTAAAGAAGCAGAAAGTCAAATTGAGAACATAATATAATGAGTTTATTAAGTGTGAAAGAGTACAAGCTATATTCGAACTTTTTAAATACTTTAGCAAAGAATTTAAATAAATTTTATTATTCAAAACTTAATAAAACTTTTGTGATATCTAATAAGCTTAAAGGTAAAGGATATGATCCTGTTACCACATCTGACAAAGCATTTGAAAAATTTATTAGGTTAAAAATTAAACAAAAATTTCCAAGTCATCAAGTTATAGGTGAAGAATTTGGCCACAAAAAATCAACTAGTGACTTTACATGGGTGATAGATCCAATTGATGGAACAAGATCATATGTAATAGGCAACCCTACATGGAGTAATTTAATATCTCTTAATTATAAAGGAAACCCTGTTGTAGGTTTAGCAAATTTTCCTGTTTTAAATAAATACTATTTAAATACTAATAATAAAAAAGCTTATGTATTTGAGAATAACAAGAGAAAAAAAATCTCAGTTTCAAAAGATATACTTTTTTCTAACATAAAAGTTTCTGGGGCTTTTCATGGAGCAGTTAGTCTTAAACAACAAATGAAGATCCCAAAAGTTTTAAAATTAATGCAATTTCCAACTGCAGATGCATTAAGTTATTCTCATCTATGTGAAGGAAAAATTGATGTTGTATTTCAGGCTACAAATAAAATTTGGGATATTCATCCACTAATGCCAATTATAAAAGCAGCAGGTGGAGTTGTAACTACTTGGGATAATAGAGATGCAGTTAACGCAGGAAATATTTTAGTATCTGCAAATCAGCTAATACATAATAAAATGCTTAAACTTTTAAAACCAGTTTCTAAATAAATGTCTGTAGTACCTACCAAGGCTCAAGAAATAATTGATTTCTGGTTTAAAGAAACTCCAATTGAAAAAAGATTTAAAAGAGATGAAAAACTTGATGCTTCTATTAAGAAATTTTTTTTAAAAGATTTTGAATTAGCAAGTACAAGTGAATATGATGATTGGCAAGACACTCCATTGGGAAGCTTAGCACTAGTTATTTTGTTTGATCAATTTTCAAGAAACATGTTTAGAGACGACTCAAAAGCTTTTAGTCAAGACCATAAAGCAAGATTAATAGTTAATGATTCTGTTTATGCTGGATTTTTAGATGACATGGATCAGGATCAACGATTATTTATGCTACTACCACTCATTCATAGTGAGGAGATAACTGATCATGATATGGCCTACTATTTACTCGATAAATATTTAAAAGATCATCCAGATTTAGTTTCTATAAAAAAATCTTGGAAATATCACACATTAGCAATTAAAAAATTTCATAGATATCCCCATCGAAACATAGTGTTAGATAGAAAATCTACTCCTGAGGAAATAGAGTTCCTAGGTCAACCAAACTCATCCTGGTAAATCGTTCACTAAGTGAACAGATAAAATAAAATATTCAATATTTACATTCTATTAGTGACAAATAGTCATTTTAATATTGAAATTTACTATCTATAAGGGGCTCATAAAATTAAAAAAAATTAACATTATCTTCTCTCTCTATTAGATAGTTAATATTAACTTCCCTCTTTTGAGGGAAGTTTCTTATTGTCAATATCCCTCCTGAATAATATAAATTTTTAATGAACTTTAAGTTTGTTTATAAAATATGCACCAAATCTGAGTGGCAAGAAGCTAAAAGTAAAGGTCAATTAACTGGTTCTAAAAAAGATTTAGAAGATGGTTACATTCATTTTTCAGGTGATGATCAGGTTGCCGGAACTCTTCAAAAGTTTTACAAAAATCAAAATGATTTAATTTTATTAAAGGTCGATACTTTAAAATTAGATCATTTAGTTTGGGAGCAAGCATCCGATGGAACTATGTTTCCACATTTATATTCGTCGCTAGATATTTCTAATGTAGTCGATGAATTTGATATTACTTTAGATGATGAAGGCACTCATATTTTACCAACTGTTTTCTAACTAATCGTTTAAGGGGGTCACCCTTTCGGTAAACTCCAAAAGAGTTCCCCTATAAGTCGCGGTATACGCTAAAATCTATAATAATAGACTTTTATTTTTTTCGTCTTGTTAAGTATTTAATTATTTAATCACACCAGCTAAGTGTCAGGTGGTGATAAGTTCATAATCATCCTCCTTTATTGATATTTAAAAAATAACATTTTTGAATATTAAATTCAAAATATTTATTTCACTTTTTGTTAAATATATTTATTGAAAATAATTTATGAAAATAATATAGTCTCGGTAATTTTAGAAACTCTTCTAACCAAATTTATATATACAATTTTGTTAGTTATTACCCAAAAGATTTACCATCAGAACACCTACAATAATTAAACCCAAACCAATCATTGAATAAAAATTTGGCATTTGATTAAATCTAATTATACCAACAACTACTGTTGATATAATTGTTAATCCAGCAAATGATGCATAAGTAATTCCCATTGGAATATTTTTCATCACCATTGAAAGTGCATACATACATGCAACAATAGTAATTCCTGTGATAATACTTGGCAAGAGAAGGGTAAAACCTTCAGCACTTTTTGCAAAACTATTTGAAGTAACACCTAGCACTACTGCTAAAGCTAAAAATAAGTAAGAAGTTGTCATATTCATTAATTAGTTTTTCCCATTGTATTCAATAATATAACTCCAATTATTATTAAAGATATTCCAAGAGTAGCATAAAAGTTTGGTGTTTGATTATATTTCACAACACCAAAAATTGTTACAGCAGTAATAGTGAGACCTCCATAAGTAGCATAAGTAAAGCCAACAGGTATAACATTCATTGCCTTAGATAAACAAAAGATACATGCAACAATTGTAATAATGCAAAAAAGAGTAGGGTAAATATTTGTAAAGCCCTCTGTAGCTTTTAAGAAACCATTAGAGGAAATACCAAGTATTATTGCTAATACTAGAAATATGTAACCACTAGCAAGATTCATCTAAATATCTTAAATGAAATATTGTTAGAGGTATATAATTATTTAGATATTACCACCAACCCATTACGCGACCATTACCAGCTATAATCAATAGGCAAGTTAGGACATGAAGTAGAATCCAAAATGTTCTAAAGGCTAATGCTTTTTTAACATCGTTTTGTTTTATAGGTAAAAATTCAGGTTTGTCTTTGTCATTAATACCTATGGGCATCCCAACTGTTCTTGCCCAAATTTTTAACCAACGTCTTTGACCAGTCATAATTTTTATCTAAATTTAATCAATCCAATTGGGAAAAGGCAATCCTTTTTCCTCAAGAAAAGATTTGTTAAACATTTTGGTAGCGTATTTATCACTTTTATCACAAAGAATTGTCACAATAGTTTTTCCAGGACCCAACTCTTTACCCATTCTAATCGCACCAGCAATATTAATTCCACAACTAGTGCCAAGACTTAAACCTTCATTTTCAATTAAATCATAAAGTATAGGAAGCGCTTCATGGTCATCAATAGAGTAGGCGTCATCAATTTTAGCATTTTCAAAGTTTTTTGTTACTCTACTTGAGCCAATTCCTTCAGTAATTGACCCACCTTCAGATTTTAATTCTCCATTCTTTATATAATTATAAAGAGCCGATCCTTTTGGATCAGATAGAAATATTTTTATATCTTTATTCTTTTCTTTAAGAGCGTTACTTACTCCTGAAATCGTTCCACCTGTTCCAGATGAACAGACAAAACCATCAACTTTACCTTCAGTTTGTTCCCAAATTTCTTGTCCTGTTCCTTCATAATGACCCTTAGCATTAGCAACGTTGTCGAACTGATTAGCCCAAACAACACCGTTATTATTTGAAGGTCTTAATTCATCAGCAAGTTTTGCTGCAACCTTTACAAAATTTGCATCATCTTTATAAGGTTTAGCTGGAACTAGTCTTAAATCAGCACCAATATTTCTAAGAAGATCTTTTTTTTCTTGTGTTTGGTTATCATTCATTACTATGATTGTTTTATAACCAAGTGAATTACCAAGTAGACATAAGCCAATACCAGTATTACCAGCAGTTCCTTCAACAATAGTTCCACCCTTAGAAATTAACTTTTTATTTTCAGCATCTCTAATTAAAGCAAGTGCCGCTCTGTCTTTTACAGAACCACCAGGGTTCATAAATTCGGCTTTACCATAAATATTACAACCAGTTATTTCTGATGCAGCTCTTAGTTTGATTAAAGGAGTGTTACCAATTCCAGAAATAAAGTTGTCTTGAATATTTTTCATTAGCTTGAAGTATCTTTATCTACTTCTTCTACGGCATAAGGTTTAAATTCCTCAGTTGCTGTTCCAACATTTTTAGCGGGTATTCCAACCATTACTGCATTCTCAGGAACATCTTTAGTAACAACTGCATTAGCACCAATTTTAGCATGAGTACCAATTATTACAGGGCCTAATATTTGTGCACCAGAACCAACTACAACACAATCACCTAATGTAGGGTGTCTTTTAACTTGTCTTTGTTCATTTGAATTAATACTTGGCGCAATACCACCTAATGTTGCCATATGATAAATGGTTACATTATTTCCAATTTCTGAAGTTTCACCAATTACAACACCCATACCATGATCAATAAATAAATTTTTTCCAATCTTAGCGCCTGGGTGAATTTCAATTCCAGTTAAAAATCTTGATAGTTGTGAAATTATTCTTGCTACTAAATGAAACTTAGCAAGGTGAAAAAAATTTGCAATTCTGTGAAAAAAAACTGCTTTAACGCCTGGGTAAGTTAAAATTAAACTTAGTTTAGATTTTGCCGCAGGATCTCTATCAATTATAGATTGTAAAAAGTCGTTCATTATTT
>Ga0222718_10003368_pt1 | contig 13755 bp, 9 predicted proteins | sample C33_27DmetaG_FD_165045 | JGI IMG/M metagenome (GOLD analysis project Ga0222718, IMG submission 165045) | Estuarine water microbial communities from San Francisco Bay, California, United States - C33_27D | ecosystem: Environmental > Aquatic > Marine > Unclassified | place: USA: California... | reverse complement strand
AGCGCAATCGGGCGGTGGTCGCTGGTCGAGCCGCTGCGCCAGCCGATCTCGTCGCCCACGCAGCGGTCGTTGGCGCAGGCCCATCAGCTCCTCGATCGGTACGGGGTTCTCACCCGTGAGACGGCTTTGGCTGAAGGGGTCAGCGGTGGGTTCGCTGGCGTCTACCCGGTGTTGAAGGCGCTCGAAGAGCGCGGCGAGGTTCGCCGCGGCTATTTTGTGGCCGGGCTCGGCGCTGCGCAGTTCGCGCTTCCCGGCGCGGTCGATCGGCTTCGGGCTGCCCGTGAGCTCGACGAATCGCAGCCTCCGGTTGTACTCGCAGCAACCGACCCGGCCCAGCCGTACGGCGCGGCTGTTGGTTGGCCTGACAGTGCCGGTCGACCGGCTCGAAGCGCTGGTGCTCATGTGGTGCTGATCGGGGGGGAACCGGTCGTGGTGGTCGAACGCGGGGGCCGCTCGCTGGTCATGTTCGCGGGCGCTGCCGACACCGACGCGTGGATCGATGCGGTGCAGGGGTTGGTGAAGGACGGCCGGTTGACCAAGCTCGAGATCACAAAGGTCGATGGCCAGCCGGTGCGTGAAACCCCGGTTGCCGCTCGGCTCGAAGCCGCCGGTTTCTCGCCGGGGTACCGGGGCATGACCTTCCGGGGCTGAGGTAGTGCCGGGTTGCGAACCTGGCTGCACGAGTGGCCTGTCGGTATGCCCGCTGTGGGTTGGGTAGGCAACGACAGGCCCAAACGGGCGCCGTTATGCGGGGTGCTGGCGGCTCGTTGGTGTGTTGTCGAGCAGTGTGGCCCCGACGTAACGCGGCGTGGTCTCGATGTTTGCTCGTGCGTCGGTAGTGTCATTCTCTATGAACGCGCCGACGTCGTCCCCCGAGACAGCCCCGGTGCTGACCCGGCGAGCGACCCGTTCGGGCATTCCGCCGCTGCGGCAGTACCTCGCCGAGTCGTGGCGCTACCGCGCCTTTGCGGTGTACTGGTCGCGCGCCGATGTCAAGGCCCGCAACTTCGACACCTTGTTCGGCCGGGTCTGGAACGTGCTCAATCCGCTCCTGTTCGGTGTCATCTATTTCGTGTTCGTAGGCATCATCGCCGGCGGCGGCCTCGATCAGCTCGACCGCTTCGGGTTCATCGTGGGCAACTTGTACGTGTGGTTGTTCTTCAACGGCACCGTCACCAACGGTGTCGGTTCGATCCAGAGCGGTGCCGGGGGTGTGCTCGCCCAGTCGGCGATCCCCCGGGTGATCTTGCCGGTTGCGTCGGCCCTCAGCGCAGCGAGCCTTTTCCTCCGGTCGCTCATCGCCTACGTGCCGATCCATTTCATCACCGGTCGTGGCGTGCATATCGAGGTGGTGTGGCTGCCGCTTGCGTTCGTGGCCACGGTGATGTTTGGTCTTGGTATCGCGCTGTTGTTGGCGGTGGCGAACGTGTATCTGCGCGACGTGTCGCGGTTGTTGCCACATCTGCTTCGGCTGTGGCTCTACCTGTCGCCGGTGATCTGGCAGTTCACCCGACTCGAGTCGCAAGGCTCGGAGATGGTCGAGCGGCTGGGCCGGATCAACCCGATGTATCACGCCATGGTCGTGTGGACGGTGGGTTTCGGTGGCGACCTGCCCGGATCCGACGAGTCGGTTGCTGCGTCGATGCTCGTGTTCTCGGTGTGGGCGGTGGGTGCGTTGCTGGCCGGGTTCTTGTTGTTCACGTCGCGGGAGGACGAGTTTGCGACCCGCAACTGACGCCATCCAGATCCGCGACCTGTCGGTGTCGTACAGCGTCGTTGCCGACCGTCCGAACGCGGGTCGGCGCACGTCGCTCGTGCGCAGCACCGAACGCCGGCTCATCCACGCGTTGAACGGGGTGAGCTTCGACGTTGCTGCCGGGCAGGTCATGGCCCTCATCGGCGGCAACGGCGCCGGCAAGTCGACCCTGTTGAAGACGATCGTCGGTGTGCTCAAACCGGTCGGGGGCCAGATCGATCTGTACGGGCGGCCCCATCTGCTGGCTCCGGGCATGGGGTTCAACCGTCGGCTCTCGGGGCGTGAGAACGTCGTGTTGGGCGGGCTCGCCGGTGGCATGTCGCTCGACGAGGTGCGCGAGAAGCAGGACCAGATCATCGAGTTCGCCGACATCGGCGGGTTCATCGACATGCCGACGACGACGTACTCGTCGGGCATGTTCGGCCGCCTCGCCTTTGCGGTGGCGACCCACATCGACACCGAGATCTTGTTGATCGACGAGGCGTTGTCGGCTGGTGACGCCGGCTTTCGTGAACGTGCGGTCGCCAAGGTGCAGGAGATGTGCCGCGCGGCAAAGACGATCGTGGTTGTGAGCCACTCGAGCACGATGGTGGCCGAGATGGCGACGCACGCCGTGTGGCTCCATCAGGGTCAGGTGCGCCGAACGGGTGAGCTCGGCGACGTCGCGGAGGAATACGCCGCCTTCCAAGCCGCCGGTGGCGAAACCGCCCAGATGGATCGATCGATCGCCGATCGCTAGACCCACGGCTTGTCCCAGTGCGTGGATCGCGGCAACGACCGTGGGGCAAGGAAAGTTCTGCAGATAGTTGTTGCGGTGGAATGCGGGCGCGTTATAGTTCGGGCTGCGTTCATCGCGTGCGGGCCTGGGGTCCGTTACTTGAATAGCCGATGCCTGGAGTTTCCGGGCTCCCGGCATCGACACTCACAGGAGGAATTCCCTTGACTACTCGAAACGGGCGAGCGAAGAGCCGGATTGGGGCGGTACTGCTTGCCGCTCTTGTCGGGTCGTTGCTCGCATTCGTAAGCCCAGCGGCGGCCTGGGACAGCTATTACGACACGACGCCAAACCGCCTTGCCGGCGATGATCGCTACGAGACTGCCGCAGCAGTTCTTGACGCAATCATTGACGAAGAGGGTTGTGAGTCCAGAATCTCGATCGCAACTGGCGAGAACTTCCCCGATGGTCTCGCTGCGGCTGGGCTTGATCAGCCTCTCCTCCTGACCGGACGAGACGCTTGGCCACTCGCAACTCAAAACGCTTTGATTGCGATGGCCACTGAATGCGGCGGTACGCTTGATCTCGACATTATCGGTGGGCCGAGCGTCATCTCGTCTGCCCAGTTCGAAGCGCTGGAAACCTTGTCAATCATCGACACTGTGACTCGCTTGTCAGGGTCGGACCGCTACGCAACGGCGCTCGCCATCGCTAAAGAAATCGACCCGACTCCTTGCGATGTCATTCTTGCAACGGGCGAGGGTTTTGCCGATGCGCTTAGTGCCGGCCCCCTTTCGATTGAAGCGGACGCACCGATTGTGCTGAACGACGGCGCGTCACTGCGCGCAGACGTGAAGGCGTACGTTGGAGGGATGGATGCTGCCGGCGGATGCTTCGGTACGGCTCCGACTGTCCACGTCATCGGCGGGACCAGCGCAGTCCCCGCCTCTATCGCCTCGGAGATCGTGTCGATGGGTCTGAACGTCAACCGAATCAAGGGCGACAACCGCTCAGAGACTGCCGCTGCGATCGCTACGGTACTCTGCGAGGAGTGGGGTGGTTGCTACGGAGCCACGTTGGTCAACCAGAACGGCTTCGCTGATGCCCTTTCTGCTGCCTGGATTGCGGAAGTCTCGGAGTCTCCTCTCCTGCTGGTGAACAGCGACTCGATCCCGAGCGCCACCGCAGAGTGGCACGTGGCGAATAGCTGCGATCTTGTAGAATACGTGTTGGCCGTTGGTGGTACTGCGGTTGTTTCCGAAGCGACTCTTAAGGCTGCGATTGGCGCAGCTACATGTGTGCCGCCGACCTACACGGCGACAATCGCGACAGTTGGTGCAACCCAGCAAGCATTCGTGATCTCTGACGCAGGGGCGCTTACGACTTCAGATGGGCCGACGTTGACAGCGGTTGCTGGATCGGCTGCGGATGGCATTGCCCACCTCAAGTTCCCGATCACTATCACCGATAAGGGAACAGCTGCTACTTGTGTGTCGGACGCTGTGCCGAACCCGGGAGTGGCCCTCACAGTGAACATTTGTGGGCTCGCTAGCGCATCGCAAGCCCACTTCGTCACGGAGTGGAACTCGACTACGGCTTCGGCGCTCTTCACTGCGGCGCCGCACGTTCCAGCAGTCTTCGGGGCACCGCCGAAGTTCGACGCCACCCCTTCCCCGGTTATGAACGCCATTGCGGGTAAGACGGGAACGCTGACACAGCAGATGGTGTTGACCTTCTCCGTGGAGGTTGACAACTGTGGTGGGGCGGGTGCCACGGTGATCGACCCGTCCGATATCGTTGGGGAACCCCTGACTGCTGTCTCAAGTGTGCTGTCACCGATTAGTGGCACCCCTGGAGGTGCCACGGTCTACACCTGGACCTTCGTGATCGCCGCCGCTTCCGATTTCAGGGCGGTTGGTGATTCCACCAATGCCATCGCCGGCGAGGTCTGCTCGGTTGCTACTGATGAAGCGGTTGACACCACTGTTGTCAAGCTGACAGCTGGGTAAAGAAGGTTTGATCAAAGTCAGTGACTTTCGATCGACTGGTTAGCTGAGTGGGTCCCCGGACTTCGGTCCGGGGACCCACTTCGTTTTGGCCGTGGAGCAGCTGCACTCGTTGACCGATCGCAGCGAAGCCGGCCGTCAATTTTGGCAGTGGTATGATTCTCATTGGTTGGCAGGGCGACTGTCGTAGTCGACGGTTTGGACGCGCTTGGCAGTTGTCCGACGGATTGCGAAGCTGCACGATCTAACGTGGCATCCGCGCTGGATCTGCCCCTACAGATGCGGTCCACTGTCAATAGCACCACATGAACAGCGCGAACGTGGTGACCTCCGACGACAACTGGTCCCGTCTCAAAGCAGATGTAATCGGCGCTCGATTGGTCGGGTCGAGCATGTCGGTGGTGCACTGTGGTAGAGCCGGAAACACGCGACCGTCAAGCCTGACCGCCTGATCGGCTTTGCCACAGGCGCTGGCCACAACGGGAACACACAAATCGATCGCCCGTCGCAAAGCTGAGAGCGACCCATGCGGAGCTGAGCAGCGCTATTGCGCTGGAGAGAACGAACGTGTCAGCACTGTCGGTGGTGATTGGTGCTTCCGCCCGGCCCGCCGGATGGACGGACGGGCCGCTGCGCAACTTCGAAACATGACCGCACTCTCACTCACCACTCGACTGGCGATCCATCCAGCAAGCTAGCTCGCGAGTTTCGGCTAACCGACGGTTCCGAACGTGGCATCGGGGCGTCCTTGTCATCGCTGCAGATTGCCCTATCGTGAAGTGATGAACGACGACGTGCTCGCCGGGCCCGAAGCGCTCACCTTCGACGATGTGCTGGTGGTGCCGGGCTGGAGCGACGTGCTCCCGGCAGACGTCGACACCACGACCTCGATCGCCGGGATCCGCCTCGCTGTTCCGCTGCTGTCAGCGGCGATGGACACCGTCACTGAATCGCCCCTGGCGATCGCCATCGCCCGAGCCGGTGGCCTCGGTGTGCTGCACCGCAACCTGACTGTCGAACAGCAGGCCGAAGAGGTCGACCGGGTCAAACGGGCCCAGGCCGGGATGATCACCGCACCCATCAGCCTCGCCCCGACCGCGTCGCTCGCCGATGCCGAGGCGTTGATGGCCCGTCACAAGATCAGCGGCGTGCCCATCTGCGAAGCCGACGGCCGCCTCGTCGGCATCCTCACCAACCGCGACGTCCGATTCTGCACCAGCGACGAATACCACCGGCCAGTCACCGACTTCATGACCGCCAACGGGCTCGTCACCGCCCCAGTCGGCACCAGCCTCGACGAGGCTGTCGCCGTGCTGCATCAGCACCGGATCGAAAAACTCCCCCTCGTCGACGACGCCGGGGTGCTGCAGGGCCTCATCACCGTCAAAGACATCGACAAACGCATCGCCTACCCCCACGCAACCCTCGACGGCGACGGTCGGCTCTGTGTCGCTGCTGCTGTCGGGGTGACCGACACCGCCGAACGCACCGAAGCGCTCGCCGCCGCCGGTGTCGACCTCGTCGTGATCGACACGGCCCATGGCCACACGCAGGGCGTCGTCGACGCCGTCCGGGCTATCAAAAAAGGCTGGCCCGACCTTCCCGTCGTCGGCGGCAATGTGGTCACCCGTGAAGGCGTCGAGGCCCTTGTCGAAGCCGGTGCCGACGTCATCAAGGTCGGTGTCGGAGCGGGAAGCATCTGCACCACCCGCATCGTCGCCGGTGCCGGCATGCCTCAGATGACCGCCATCCACGACTGCGTTCAGACCGGTCGCAGCCTCGGCGTGCCGATCATCGCCGACGGCGGGGTCGTCACCTCCGGCGACATCGTCAAAGCCTTCGTCGCCGGCGCTGACGCCGTGATGCTCGGCAACCTGCTCGCCGGTGTCGACGAAGCCCCCGGCGAACTCGAACTGGTCGATGGCGCCATGTGGAAGACCTACCGAGGCATGGGGTCGTCAGGCGCAATGCGGGGCCGGGCCAGCGACCGGTACGGAAGCGGCCAAGCCCCGGGCAAACACGTCGCCGAAGGCGTCGAAGGTCGGGTCCGCTACGCCGGGCCCATGTCGGAACTGATCGCCCAGCTCATCGGCGGGCTGCGCTCCGGCATGGGATACGCCGGTGCCCGCAACCTCGACGATCTCCGTCACCGCACCCGCCTCACCCGCATCACCGGCGCCGGCCTGCGCGAAAGCCACCCCCACGACATCACCGTGCTCCGAGACGAATGAGCCTCCGAGACCGCCTCGCCCGCTCGCTCGCCCGCGGGCAACGTCGCCTTCCCCCGCCGCTGCTGCGTCGCCGCCACGGCGACCCGCCCACAACCGACGGACATACCCTCGACCTGCACGTCCACGCCTACGGCTCGCTCGTGCGAGCTGCGCAGCAACGAAACCCGCCGACCGACATCACCCCCGCCACGATCCGGGCTGGGTTCGACGCCATGGTCTTGATCGGCTCCGCCCCACCGGTCGCAACCGTTTCGGTTCACGACCGCACCATCCCCGGGCCGGCCGGCGAGCTCGCCGTACGGCTCTACCACCCGGCCCACACCACCGGTCGGGCCGATGCCATCGTCTGGTTCCATCAGGGCGGCGGCGTGATCGGCAACCTCGACACCGACCACACCCTGTGCTCGATGCTGGCCGACGCATGCCAGGCCGTCGTCATTTCGGTCGAGTATCGCCTCGCCCCCGAACACCCCTTCCCGGCCGATGTTGTCGACGCCTGCGCGGCCCACCAGTGGGTGCTCGACCACGCCGATGGCCTCGGTGTCGACCCCGCCCGGGTCGCGGTGGGCGGTACCTCCCAGGGCGGCAAGATCTCGGCCGTTGTGTGCCAACACCGACGCCGCGAAGGACTGTCGGCCCCGCTCGCCCAACTGCTGCTGTACCCGGGTACCGACGCCACCTGGCAGGGCGGGTCACGCGACACGATGGCCGATGCCTGGCCGCTGTCGGAAACAACGCTGCAGTTCTTCGCCCTCATGGGTGGCGTCGGCGACGACGAAGCCACCGACCTGCGGGCCAGCCCTGCGCTTGCTCCCGATCTCGCAGGGCTGCCGCCGGCGCTCGTCGTGACCGCCGGGTTCGACCCGCTGCGAACCCAGGGCGACGCCTACGCCGAGAAGCTTCGCAACGCCGGCGTTCCAGTCACCCACCGCTGCGAAGGCTCCCTACCTCACTCATTCACGATCATGGGTGCCGTGTCACCGGCCGCCCACAAGGCGACCGAACGGGTCGTGGCCGACGCCGCTGCGCTGCTCGCCGACGCCTGATGCCCGAGGGCGACACGCTGTTCAACACGGCGCTGGCGTTGCGACCCGCCCTCGTCGGCCAACCCTTGACTGCGGTGTCGGTACGAGCACGAGGGATGTACCGGCTCCGCACCGGCGACGTCGTGCAATCGGTCGAGGCGGTCGGCAAGTTCCTCGAGATCATCGTCGAACGGGGCCTCGCCCTGCGCACTCACCTGCACATGACCGGTATCTGGCACCTCTACGACCACGACGAACGGTGGCGCCGCCCCCGCCACCTCGCTCGGGCCGTGCTCGAAACCGACCATCACGTCGCCGTGTGCTTCGCGGCACCCACCGTCGAAATCGGCCCGGCCACCGACGACCGGCTCGCGCACCTCGGACCCGACCTGTGCCATGCCGACGTCGACATCGACACGGTGCTCACCCGGGTTGCCACCGCCGCGCCCACCACCCAGATCGCCGAGGTGCTGCTCGACCAGCGCCTCGCCGCCGGCATCGGCAACGTCTACAAGAACGAAGTGCTGTGGGCGTGCGAGGTCAACCCGTTCCGTGCACTGGCCGACATCGACGAACCGACCCGCCGCCACCTCTACGAAACCGCCGCTACCCAACTCCAGGCCAACCTCGGCCGCTGGAAACGCCAGACCCACCCCCAGGGACTCGCCGTCTACGACCGAGCCGGACAGGGATGTCGGCGCTGCCTCACCCGCATCCGCACCGTCGAACACGGCGACATCGGACGACGCACCTGGTGGTGCCCGGACTGCCAGCGCTGAGCAGCCCACACTGGACCGCTCGGCCCGTCGTCACTCGATCCGCCGGCGAACCGGCCACCAGTACCGTCACTCGTGGCTGATGGCGTCCAACACGTTGAGCCGAGCAGCCCGTCGGGCCGGCAGGATCGCCGCCACGATGCCGGCAATCGCTGCGATCACCAAATACACCACGAGCTGACCGTAAGGCACCGACACGAGACTGATGAACGTGTCGGGAATCGCAACAACCGCAGCGACACCGAAGATCACCCCCAGGATCAAACCGAGGATCGCGCCGAACACGGCGATGATCACCGCTTCCCACCGGATCGCTCGCCGCAACTGACGGCGGGTCATCCCAACCGCCCGCAACAACCCGATTTCACGGGTCCGTTCGAACACCGACAGCGCCAACGTGTTGGCGATACCGATCAAGGCGATCACCAGCGACAACGCCAGCAGCACGAAGATCACCGCGAGGAACGAATTGAGCTGGTCCTGTTGGCTCTGGCGGAACTCGACCCGGCTCTCGGCCACGATCGTCGGGAACTGTTCGGTGACGGGCGCAATCGCCGCAGCTGCCCGTTCGAGCAGTGCATCCTGCTCAGCCTGGGGCAAATCGTCGGAGAAGCCGGTGACCGTGGCACTCGTAAAGGCGAGCCCGGTCCGAACGAAGTGGGCCTCCCACACGTCGTTGTCGAGCAACCAGTCGCCGAAGATCGACGAATCGGTGAAGATCGCCACCACGGTGAGCTCGTCGGTGACACCATCGGGGAACGTCACCGCAAGCGTGTCACCCAACCCGATGCCGCCTTCGGTGGCGGGGTCTTCATGCAACGCAATGCTGGAACGCGGATCGGCATCGGCAAGTCCACCGGCGATGATGTCGGCATCGAGGTGCCGTTCCACGAGATCGAAGTCAGCGGTGAAGACGTCCTGATCGACGCCGTCGATACGCATCGAGTCCTGCGCAAACCGATAGCTGACCACCGAGTCGAACTCGGGCAGCGCATCGATCTCGGTCGCGATCTCCTCGGCGAACGTCACCGACGGATCGAAGCCGCCACTCGAGGACTGCACGAAATAGTCGGCTTCGACCGCGTTGTCGAGGGTGTTCAAGAACGACTTCGTCAGCGACGAACCGACCACGCCGGCCATACCGACCAGCGCAAGGCCGATCATGAGCGCGCCGGCCGTCGACGCGGTGCGGCGCGGGCTGCGGGCCGCGTTGCCCCGGGCGATCTCGCCGGTCGTGCCGAACAGCCGAGCGATCGGGGCACCGAGCGCATTGGCGACCGGGCGAGCGAACGATGGCGCCAAGGTGTTGACCCCGATGAACACCAGGACCGCGCCGATCGCAACGTTGGTGAGCACGCTCACGGTCGTCGACGCGACGAACAAGCCGACGACGAGAAAGGCCACACCAACGAGCGTCATGATCCCGCCGACCCAGAGCCGACGGGTGAGACTGACCCCGGCCAGGCGCTGATCGTTCTGAATAGCCGCGATCGGCGAGATGGTTCGGCTCCGTCGGGCCGGCACGATCGCCGACAGCATCGTCACACCGATACCGATCGCAGCGGCCCACACGACCGTTCGGACTTGCAGTTCGACCGGACCGGCAGGCAGCGAGAACCCGAGCCCGTTGAGCGCACCTCGCAGACCCTGGCCGAGCAACAGACCGGTGACGATGCCGACCACCGTGCTGAACACGCCGACCAGAAGCGCCTCGAAGTACACCGAGCGGGCCACCTGACCCCCAGTTGCGCCGATCGCTCGCAAAAGACCAAGCTCCCGGATGCGCTGGCTCACCACGATCTGGAACGTGTTGTTGATGATGAAGGTGGCAACGAACACGATGATGAAGGCGAAGGCCAACAAGATGTTGTTGAAAATTGAGATGAATTCGTCGAATCCCTCGGCGTTCTCATTCTCGATCACCGCCGAGGTCACCACCTCGAGGTCTTGGCCGACAACGGCTTGCACCGCTGCTTGCACCGCAGCGACCTCCGCGCCGTCATCGACGAGGACGGCGATGGCGTCGTACTGACCGGGCCGGTTGAGGAAGTCCTGCGCCTGTTCGAGCTCGAACGCAGCCATCGTCTGGCCCAGGCTCGTGTGCTCGTCGGGAGACCCGAACCGGAACGTGCCCACCAAGGTGAAGGTTTCCTGGCGCGTCGGCCCGTCGACCGCGTAGGTCTGCCCGATGATCAGGCCGTTGTCGGCTGCAGTCGACACATCGGCCGCGAATTCGCCGGCTGCGTCAGGCGCCCTACCGGCGGCGATGAAGAACGTCGTTGGGTCCCAGCTGAAGCCGAGCGCAGGTGGCCCCTGGGGACGGATCGCCTCACCGTCACCGTCGATGATGACCGTGTCGTTGAACGAGAACACACCAGGGATGATCTCGGCCACGCCATCTACCCCAGCGATGTCGTCAGCAGACGCTTCGTCAAGGGGCGGACGGTCGAACTCCTGGCCGAGGTCTTGTGCAACCCGAACGGTCAGGTCGCTTCCTCCGGCGATGTCACCGGCCAGGCCGCTGAAGCTCGCTCGGAGACTGTCGGTGAGGACGAACACGCCGACCACCGACGCCACGCTCACGACGACGGCAAGGGTCGTGAGGGCGAAGCGGATCTTCTTGTCGAGCAGGTTTTTGATGGTGAGACGCAGCATCGATCAGTCGCCGAGGCGCTTCATCATGTCGAGCACGGTGTCGGGGGTCGGATCGAGCAGTTCATCGACGATCTTGCCGTCGACCAGGAAAATCACCCGATCCGCGAACGACGCAGCAACCGGATCGTGAGTGACCATCACGATGGTCTGCCCAAATTCGTCGACGGCACTGCGCATGAAGCGCAGGATTTCGTTCCCAGTGGTCGAATCGAGATTGCCGGTGGGTTCGTCGGCAAAGATGATCTCGGGCCGGGTGGCGAGCGCCCGGCTCACCGCCACTCGCTGCTGCTGCCCGCCGGAGAGTTCGTTGGGCCGATGCGACGTGCGGTCGGCAAGCCCAACCGCATCGATGACCCGGTCGAGCCACGATCGGTCCGGTGTTGTGCCGGCGAGGTCCATTGGCAGCGTGATGTTTTCGATCGCCGACAGCGTCGGGACCAGATTGAACGCCTGGAAGATGAACCCGACGTTGTCTCGGCGCAGCAGGGTGAGGTCCTTCTCCGACAGGGTCGACAGCGCCGTCTCGCCGATGTACACCTCGCCGTCGGTCAAGGTGTCGAGCCCGGCCATGCAATGCATCAGTGTCGATTTCCCGGAACCCGACGGCCCCATGATCGCCGTGAACGCGCCCTTCTCGAACGTGACATCGACCCCGTCGAGGGCACGGACTTCGGTGTCGCCCGAGCCGTAGATCTTGGTCGCGCCGGCTGCGTGCGCAGCCGTGATGGACGAGGTGGTGGGGACGTCGGTCATGGGGTCTCCGGAGGGGGGATGTCCTGGTACCCCAACGCTAACGGCCCAAAGGGTGGGTGCGGATGCTCGGCGAGGCCGGCGTACCGGCCCAGAAGCGGAATCGCCGACCCGAGCAGCCGCCGGCCTGAGCCGTGTCTAGGATGCGCGACGTGGCGGTGCTCTCCACCAGTGGGCTGACGATGCAGTTTGGACCGCATCGTGCGCTCGATGCGGTGAGCGTCGACGTCCCCCACGGAGTCACGGGTCTGGTCGGCGCGAATGGTGCAGGCAAGACCACGCTCATGTCGATCGCGCTCGGGCTCCGGCCTCCGACCGCCGGAACGGTGACAGTGCTGGGCTTGGATCCGGGGCAACAGGCCCGTGAGCTACGGACCCGGGTCGGCTATGTCTCCGAGCGCAACGTCCTTCCCGAAGACATGCCGGCATCCGATTTCGTGAAACATCTCGCCGAGGTCCGAGGCATGCCCCGCCACGAGGCAAAGGGTCGAGCGAGCGATGCCCTGTGGCTTGTTGGTCTCGGTGAGGAACGGTTCCGGCCCCTCGGCACCATGTCGACCGGCCAGCGGCAACGGGTCAAACTGGCCCAGGCGATCGCAGCCGACCCATCCCTCGTCCTGCTCGACGAACCGACCGATGGTCTCGATCCCGTTCAGCGCGACGAGATGCTGGCGTTGATCCGCCAGATCAGCGAAGACTTCAGCATCGACGTCGTGCTCTCGAGCCACCTCCTCGAGGAAGTCGAACGCATCTGCGACAACATCGTTGCCCTCGATGCCGGACGCCTCGTCGCACACGGACGTCTCGAGGATCTCGTCGGTGACACCGCCATCGTCACCGTCGAACTCGTCGAAGTCGACGACCGCCCGGGCGCGGCCGACGCCGTCGAGCAGCACCTGCGGTGCAATGGCCTCGAGGTTTCCCGAGACATGACCCGCCTCCGGGTCGGTGGCGCCGATCCCCGTACCAGCCTGGACGCGATCAGAGACGCCATTGCCTCGGCCGACGCCCGGGTCCGGCGGATCAGCACCGATCGAACCACGCTCGAAGATCTGTTCACGGGGGTGTCGTCGTGACTGCGCCGGCCGAGATCTTCGACCGCGGGTACCGGCGCTACGAGGGTGAGCGCGCCGGGGTCGGGCAGGCGATGCGTTCCGTCGCCTGGCACACCATCCGCAGTGTGCTCGGCATCGGCCGCAAGGGTCGACACAAGGTGTTCCCTGCGATCGTTGCCCTGGTTGCGTTCCTGCCGTCGATTGCGTTTCTTGCGCTCACCATCCTGATCGGCGACATGCTCGGTGAGGCACTGCGCCCGCCGTACTGGGAACTCTTCGGCCTGCCGATCGTGGTCGTGGTGCTGTTCGCGACGCTCGTTGCGCCCGAGGCACTGGTGCGTGACCGGCGCGACGGCATGTTCCGGTTGTATCTGTCGACCCCGCTCACCAAACCGACGTATCTGATCGCCAAGTTCGCCGCAGTGACGGCCGTGATGGCGATCGTCGTCGCCGGACCGGTGCTGTTGCTGCTGATCGGCTACACGATCCAGAGCCTCGGACCGGATGGGTTCGGCGCCTGGCTTGGCGTGGCGGCTCGGATCCTCCTGTCGTCGGTCGTGATCGTGGTGTTCATGGCGGCACTCAGCCTCGGTGCCAGCAGCCTTACCGATCGTCGAGCCATCGCCAGCGTGGGTGTGCTGGGCGCGCTGGTCGGCGTGTCGATCGTGATAGGGATCTGCGTCGACGCCATCGGTTTGAGGCACGAACTTCGTGTGCTCGACCCGCTCGGAGCGCCAGTCGAGATGGCAGCCCGGATCTTCGGCGAGGTCGGACCGGCCGGCGAGT
>Ga0222718_10003363_pt1 | contig 13762 bp, 24 predicted proteins | sample C33_27DmetaG_FD_165045 | JGI IMG/M metagenome (GOLD analysis project Ga0222718, IMG submission 165045) | Estuarine water microbial communities from San Francisco Bay, California, United States - C33_27D | ecosystem: Environmental > Aquatic > Marine > Unclassified | place: USA: California... | reverse complement strand
GAGCAGTTAAAGAAGAAATTGTAAATCGTAAAAAATAATTACTTGAGAAAGGTATAAACTATGATTGAAGGCAATGTACGACCAATTCGTGACAGAGTATTAGTTGTTGGTATGCATTTTGGCGAAACCACAACCAACGGCGGAATTATTATTGGATCAGATGATGGCAAAGCACACGGTGTAAAACCACGCTGGGCAAGAGTTTATGCTAAGGGAAAAGAAAATAACGATCCCTATAATGTAGGAGATTGGATCTTAGTTGAACACGGTCGTTGGACACGTAAAATTAAGATTAAAGATCAAACTGGTGAAGAACTAGAAATCCAGATGGTAGAAAACGAGGCCATTCTCGCTTACAGCGATGAACCGCCAAAAGATGCTGACCTCGCTTACTACGGCCAAGAATACTCAGATGGAGCAAGTGCTACATTTGATCCGAGTATGTTTGGTGCTAACTGATCAATAAGCCGTATTAAATTCAGGACATAATCTAAATGTTAGGGCCCTACGAGGTCCTTTCGTTGTATTGATACTCACTTCTCCGGATTTTGGATGGAATTCGATCTTAGTAATCTTTGCTTTTTCATTGTTTTTACCAACTAATATTTCTTGGCCAATTTCTAAGTTTAATGAGATATTTCTAATCATAGGTATGTCCTCCTGAAAACAGCGAATGCTGTAAAAGTATTTAACATTATACTTGACAGGAATAAACAGATAGTATATAATAATATTAAGAATAAAGGAGTAATCAATGCAAGTTGATCTAAACAAATATAAAGATTTTGTAGAACAAGTCACATCAAGCGAAAGCAATAACGTATCTGATATGACACACAGAATGATAGCGATTAGCGAAAAGGTTAATCCATCATTGTTACTAACAGGTGCAATTGGTATTGCATCAGAAGGAGGAGAATTTAGTGAAATTGTTAAAAAATGTATCTTCCAAGGTAAACCTATGGACGATGAAACTGTATTTCATTGTAAGCGGGAACTCGGCGATATTATGTGGTATTGGATTAATAGTTGCCGCGCTCTTGGTTTGGACCCTAACGATGTCGTTGCCGAGAACGTAAACAAACTAAAGGCACGTTACCCAGGTGGCGAGTTTGATGTACACTATTCAGAAAATAGGAAGGACGGAGATCTCTAAGAAGCCAGACAATGTAGCAGATAATCCGCATTCGCTACCTTATCCAAGTAATGTAGGTGCTCCTGCATTTACCATTCCTAACGTCTTAGCACATAAGAACGAACGTGGAGTAAATGCTACACATCATTTAGAGACACGGTTTGAAGATCTAAAACGGCAATATTTTAAATTGGTTTCTCTTGCAGAAGATACTGAATTAGTATATAATGCAAAATATAACTTTATTCCTGTTGTAGGAAAAGTCTATCATCTATACGTAGGCGCCGATGATAAATTATTTTTAAGTATAATTGAACCAGAGCGTGTTACATATTGGGATTGTAAAGGTAGTTTTAGATTCACAGCAGATAATGTATGGGAGAGAATATGAAATTTGGAAACTGGGACATAGGCGGAACCGTAGTCAAACAAGACGATCGTTATTTTGTTAAGGACAATACAGAATTAAAAAATCTTGTTGTAAGTTCTACAAGATTAAATCCAAGAAAAAGTACAACAGGACACAAGCACGAAGGACAGGAAGAAGTTTATTTCTTTCTTGAAGGTAGTGGACGTATGGAACTTGATGAAGAAACAATGAATGTTAATCCAGGAGACACTGTATTAATTAAAGATGGTGTGTTCCATAGAGTATACTCAGACAATGAAGAACTTTATTTTGTTTGTGTGTTTGACGGAACCAGGAGAACGTAATGAAAATATTTGTAGTATATGTTTGGATGACTATGGCGTATATGCCGTGGGACATTGTTAAGGTGGGCGAGTTTGCAAACTGTGAGCAAGGTATTGCCGCGGCAAATAACTTTCATCCCGGATATGTTGCACTACATTGTATCACACCTGATCTAACTCCGCCAGGAGGTGTTGCACTTTGAGAGTAGGATTTACAGCATCTGCATTTGATCTTTTTCATAGCGGACACGTTGCTATGTTAAAAGAAGCAAGATCAAACTGCGACTATATGATAGTTGGAATACAAACAGATCCGACTATTGATAGACCAGAAAAAAATCAACCAATCCAAAGTGTATTTGAAAGATATGTGCAACTAGAAGGGTGTAAGTATATTGACGAAATTATTCCTTATGCTACAGAACAAGATCTTATTGATATTCTTTTAACTTATAAAATTGATGTACGTTTTATTGGAGAAGAATACAAAACACAAGATTTCACTGGCAAGCAATTATGTGTTGACAAAGGCATAGAATTATATTATAATAGTAGACAACATTCATTTAGTACAAGTGGATTACGAAAAAGGATAAGTGAGGCAAAATGAAAGAACTATGGGTAGAAAAATATCGTCCTAAGAACTTAGATGGATATGTTTTTAGAGATGAGCATCAACGTAAACAAGCACAAAATTGGATTAAAGAAAAAAGTATTCCGCATTTGTTGTTTAGTGGTGCAGCCGGTATTGGTAAAACTACAATGGCAAAGATTCTTATTAACGAACTTGAAATTCCGGAGTATGATGTACTAGAACTTAATGCTAGTAGAACAAACTCTGTAGATGAAGTTAGAAATAAAATTACAAACTTTGTGCAAATGATTCCTTTTGGTCCTTTTAAAGTTGTACTGCTAGATGAGGCAGATTACTTGTCACCAAACGCACAAGCAGCCTTACGTGGCGTTATGGAAGAATATCATAGCACTTCACGTTTTATACTTACTTGTAACTATCCAAATAGAATTATTCCTGCAATACATTCACGTTGTCAAGGTTATCATATTGAACGTATTGATCAAACAGAATTTACTGCTCGTGTAGCAACTATTCTTGTAGAAGAAAACGTAGATGTTGATCTTGAAACACTTGACTTGTATGTAAAAGCAACATATCCTGATTTGCGTAAATGTATCAATATGGTGCAACAAAACGTAACAGAAAATAAACTACAGGCTCCTAATAAAGGAGATGAAGGTACGCAGGACTGGAAGTTCGATATGGTCGAACTATTTAAGGCAGGTAAGATTGCAGACGCAAGAAAACTGCTTTGTGGCAAACTACGTGCAGAAGAAATGGAAGAAGTATATCGTTGGTTGTATGACAATATTACTATTTTCGGAAATGAAGAAGCACAGGATAAAGCAGTACTAATTATTAAACAAGGATTAGTTGATCATACTCTTGTTGCTGATCCAGAAATTAATCTGGCAGCCGTTTTGATCAAGTTAGGAAGACTTTGAAGATAAGATATTATCATAAGATAGACGGATGGAGATGGACTGGTTTTGTATTAGCAATGATTGGCGCTTTCATATTAAGTGGAGGCGATCCTAATATACAATGGCTGGGTTGGTTTATTGCCTGCTTTAGTTGTAGTATATGGATTTATATGGGATGGAAAGATAGAGACATACCACGAGCTTTAATGGAACTTTTTTATCTCTTACTAGCAATACGTGGTATATACAACTGGATAGGACAATGAGTTACTTAGTAAATGATAAATGTATAGCGTGTAAACACACAACTTGTGTATCAGTATGCCCTGTGGACTGTTTCTATGAAGGGCCTAATATGCTTGTTATTAATCCTGATGAATGTATTGACTGCGGAGTTTGTGAGCCAGAATGCCCAGAAGATGCAATATTTCAAACAGATGACAAAAACGATAAATGGTACAAACACAACCAATATTTTTCAAACGAGTGGCCAAACATTACTGAAGAAAAAGAACCTATGGAAGGTTACGAAAAGTATACATTAACAGCAACTGACAAAACACACTTATTCAAAGCAAAAGATGATTGAAATAGAAAAACTTAAAGAAGAAGATTTAGTTAAACTGCACGAGAAGTTAAGAGAAAAGAAACAAAAGTTTGGTTTATCAAAGGAAGAAGTTAAACAATACGAAACAATAAAAGATATACTATGGATGGATTATAGGATATGAAGAATAAATTTTTATTTGCTTTTATGGATGTAGCAGAGAGGTTTTCACAGTTGTCACACGCTCGTAGGTTGAAAGTGGGTGCGATTGTTGTAAAGGATGATCGTATTATATCTATCGGATACAACGGTATGCCTTCAGGTTGGGATAACGATTGTGAAGATCTTATAAAACTAGATGAACTATACCCCACGTATAAAACGAAGCCTCAGGTATTACACGCTGAATCAAATGCTATTACAAAACTTGCTAAGTCACACGAAAGTGGTGATAAAAGCGCAATGTTCTGTACACATTCCCCTTGCATAGAATGTGCTAAATTAATCTTTCAAACTGGCATCAATACCTTGTACTATCGAAACGATTATCGTAGCACAGAGGGTATTGATTTTTTAAAAGCCAGCGGTGTTACAGTCGAACAAATCTAATTATTCGTCACCGTAAATATCTAAAATCTCCTGTACTGCTATATGTCTCTCAATGTCTTGTTTTGCGAAACGACAGATGTCGACGTATTGATGGTTATCAAAACCGTTATACAGTTTAAGGAACTCAAGTAACCCGTTATTGCTAGGGCGATCTGCCTGTTGCAAGTCTCCAGTTACCACCATCTTAGATCCTTCTCCTAACCTTGTCAATAACATCTTCATTTGACTAGGTGTGGCGTTTTGCATTTCATCCGCAATAATTACGGAACGTTTAAAAGTTCTTCCTCGCATATATGCAAGTGGTGCTACTTCTAGGATACCTTCTCGTATCTGTCGGTCAATTTCTCTTTGGCAGAAATTATCAGCAAATACGTCTAAAATCGGTCTCGTCCAAGGTGCCATCTTTTCATTAAGATCGCCGGGTAAAAACCCGTGCTGTTCGTCTACCGATACCGCAGGTCTAGTGATTACAATTTTTTCAGCGTTACCATCTTTAAATTCATCGATGGCCCATTGTACACCAAGCATTGTTTTACCTGTACCTGCAGGGCCAATAGCGAAAACAATGTGTTTTGCTTCGTCATTTAGCGTCTGTAAATACAGCTCTTGTGCTTGATTTTTAGGGAAAACTTTAGGCGTTTTAGGCTTACGTGAATTGATATCCACTATGTTGTTGTACTCTGCGTGAGCTTTGTGTTTTCTTTTCATATTAAGGATTGTCCTCCGTTAGTGAAATGTGCTCGGCCACGGAGTTTAAAGGTGTGTAATTTGTCAAAAGTCCGTAATCGAACATACTATTATTTAACCCTGTACAATCAAAATAATACTATAACATATTAAAACGATAAATACTTACATAGACAGAAGAGAAAAAATATGGCCGATTTAAAAGATATTATTAATAATATAGATCAAATTTATCACTCAAATAACAGTCTTAATCTGTTAAAAGACTTTGAGCGTGTGATAGACGAATTAGACATCTATGTGTATGAAAACTGGATGGACGGTGAACTTATGGAAGGACCTAAAGAAAATAGGTACTTTGTAGAGTGTACATTTATGTGGCCTAAAGATAGAATGCCTGAGCCAGCAGGTGGCAAAAGATTACTTGAATACGGTTGTAAAGTAGGCTATGCAGAATCTGCTTTAAGAAAAGTTAGAAAGATCGAAACACCAGACGATATTAGACCTGGCACAAGAAAAGGTAAAATTGATATCGAAGAAGTATGGTTAGTTAATGTTAAGATGCCTAAACGTTTAATGAAAAACATTGATAGAGGCTATTCAAATTTAGATAAAAATAAAGTACAAGACTTTGTTACTAAAGGTTTACCAACAACAACTGAACCCGTAGAACAACCAGCAGCGGAAGTGGCTAATGAACAACCAGAATAAAATTTTAGAAGAAGGTTTACGTGCAGGAGATCTAGCAGAAACAATCTATCCACATTTTGAAATAGATAGTTTTAGATCTAAAATGGGCGAAGATCAAGATATTTGTGTATTAACTTTCCAAGCAAAAGATAGATATCCAGCAAAAGATATGATGGAGTTTATTGAAAAAGGATATAATTTTGTTTTAGATGCAGATGTAAGTGCAGGTGAAAATGAAGAAGGCGAATATAGTATATTCGTAGAAATGGAAAGAACAAAAAAGATTGCAGACAACATTATGGAAATGTTATATGGTCTTGAAAGAATTACAGGTATTAATGATTGGGACTTTAAATATTATAAAGATATGAAAAAGTACAATGCAACAACTGAGAATCTTAGAAAGAAAGTACCTTCGTCTAGTAAAATCTATGAACAAACAATGCAGCGTTTTAGAACAGACGAAATGAAACAATTTTTTAGTAAAACGATAATGGATGACTTAGTACTAGAAAATAATAAAATAACAATACTAAAACCATTCGATGTAAAAGTTGAATTTGAAATTATCGAAGAGGGCGACGGAAAGTTAATAGAAGGCCTTGAAGACATTCAGGTTGACGATAAGGCAACAGCAGAAATGTTTTGGCTAACTAAAGTTATGGGTAACTATAACATACAAAAATTCGGTGACAACTACTTGTTCACTAACGAATCCAAGTCAATGGTTTTAAAGAGGATATAAAAATGGCTGCAGAAAATTATGATAAGTGTCTAGAAACAATTCTTCATCACGAAGGTGGATATGTAAACCACCCTAAAGATCCAGGTGGTGAAACTAATCTAGGCGTTACAAAAAGAGTGTATGAAGAATGGGGCGGAACTAAAGATATGAAAGATCTTTTAGTTGAAGATGTTGCTCCAATCTATAGAAAAAATTACTGGGATCGTATGAAGTGCGATGACATTCCAGCAGGTTTAGATTTGTGCGTATTCGACTTTGGTGTTAATGCAGGAACAGGTCGTTCGGCAAAATATCTACAACGTATGATTGGTACTGTTGCTGATGGTGGTATCGGTCCTAACACACTAAGAGCTTTGGCTAACTATGTTGAGTCAGAGGGCGTCGAAGGTGCTATTAAAAACTTCCAAGAAGCACGTCAAAAATATTATGAGTCACTTTCAACTTTTTCTACTTTTGGTAGAGGTTGGACTCGCAGAGTTGACGAAACTACGGAACTTGCTATCTCAATGATATGAAAGCGCAATGCTGTAAAAATTGCGGACACGAAAAACACGAAGGCCCTCTATATAAGGAATTTGTGGACGGCGATGGTAAAACTATTGTCATAGAAGTTTGCAAACACGGGAGATAAAATGTTTGGATCAATTAAAATTGCAATGGTATTAATTATGTTAGCAGGTGCTGGCGGTGGTGTTATATATGTAAAAACACTAAAGTCTGACTTGGCTACATCTGAAGCCAACAATGCTAAATTGTTAGATAGTGTATCAGAACAACAAATAGTTATTGAACAGCAAAAGAAAGACTTTACTGCTATATTGGCTGCTAATAAAGAACTTGAAGATAAAAATAGAGTGTTACAAACAGAGTTTAAAAACCTAGACGAACGCTTCAATAAAATCAATGGTCAGGGCGAAGTTAGAGATATCGGAAAACTTGCTATTGAAAGAGATCGTGCAGTAGAACGTGTTATTAATAATGCATCAAAGAAAGCAATGAGGTGTGTAGAAATTGCTATGGGTGCAGAACTAACGGAGAAAGAGAAAAATGCTACTAAGAAATCTGAAATCAATTCAGAGTGTCCTAGTCTTGCTAATCCTAACTACGTTCCTTACTAGTTGTAGTACGGTATCTAAGTTAGACATCTTTAAGACAGAAGTAAAAAGAGCACCTCTGAATCTAGAAAACCCTGCTACTCCAGCAATGGAAGAATTAAAGTTCATTATTATTCACAGCGAGAATGCAGATGAAGTTTTTGCTAAAATGGCAGAGCAAGGTAAAGATCCTGTGCTATTTGGTTTGAGCGATGATGACTACGAAACTCTTGCTAAAAACTTTGCACAAATACGTGCATATATGATTCAGCAGCAATTAATTATAGAGAAATACCGTGAATATTATGAAGGTGACGTTACTACTGATAGCACTGACTCTAAGTAGTTGTTCAACTAAATCCACTTGTAACGCCAAACCCAGTGCTGATATTAACATTAGCAAAGGTGAAAAAGTCACGGAAAAAATAACTCCCAAAGCAACAATATCCTGCAACTTCTAATAAATATACATATAATGATTTTAGGGAGCGACTTATGTCAGAAGATAAAAAAGCAGATTTAACCAAAAAAGTTAGCGTAGAACTAGAAGTTGATACTTCAGTTAAGGACCTTGGTCCAAATCCATACGCTAAATTAATCCATTTAGCAAGAGCAGTTGATAGTTGGAGAATTTTTCCAAGAGTATTCATTACAACATACATTATATTATTATATAAATGTGTAATTTGGTATATGGAACTTCCAAATCCTACTATGGAACAATCAGGTTTGATTAGTATTGTAGTTGGTGCAGGTGCAGCCTGGTTTGGTTTGTATACTGGATCTAGCAAAAAGATCGACAAATAAAAAATTTCCGTACCCTAACAAACTAGAGTAAATACTAGAGGATTGCTTAAGGAGGATCCTTTATTATATTATGGATTATTATTCAACATTAGGCGTTGGTAGGAACGCAAGCCAAGAAGATATTAAAAAGGCTTATAAAAAACAAAGTATGCAACATCACCCTGATAGAACTGGGGGAGACGATACGAAGTTTAAAGAAATAAACGAAGCCTACCAAACTCTCAACAACCCACAAAAAAAGCAGATGTACGATCAGTTTGGTACTACTGATCCTAACCAAGGTTTCAACTTTAGGTCAGGGGATTTCCAAGGCGGCCATCCGTTTGGAAACGGTGGTTTTGATGATATATTCGAAAACTTTTTTGGAATGGGTGGAGGACGCAGACCACAAAATAATAGAATAAATGTTGCAGTAGATATTTCTTTAGAAGATGTTCTTCACGGTAAATCATTACAGATTGAAATTCAAATGAGTAATGGAAGAACAAAAGTAGTAACAGTAAATATTCCACCAGGTGTAGATGAAGGTCAACAGATTAGATTTAGAGGAATGGGTGATAATGTTCATCAGGGACTACCTCCAGGAGATCTGTTTATCCATATAAGAGTTCGCAATCACCCACGCTTCGACCGTTACGGAGATAATATACAATGTAACGTTAATGTTGATGTGCTTGATTTAGTAATTGGAACTAAAACTACAGTACAAACACTTAACGGTAAGAATTTAGAAATTAACATTCCGGCTGGTTGTCAACCAGATACTGTGTTAAGTTGCAAAGGGGAAGGATTACCAAACGTAAGAACAAAACAAACAGGTAATCTTTTAATTAAAGTAAAAGGTAAAACACCTAAAGGTTTAATGCCAGAAGATGTTGAGAAAATAAAAAATGTCAGAAACAGATACTAAATTTAAATTAGATATAGATTATAAATTAGGCTTACACGAAGCACTTAATCAAGCCAGTGATGTGTGGGAATTTGATAAAGAAAAATATGATCCTGAGAAATTAGAATGGGATATGTGTAACTTTATGATTGATAATAAAGGTATAGGATTGGCTGCTAATCAGATTGATCTAAAGAAAAGAGTATTTGTAATGGGAAGTAACGATATACCTAATTTCCCTAAACCATTTGCATTGTTTAATCCTGCGATATTAGAAGTTAGTAAGGAAAGAGTATTAGATACTGAAGGATGTTTAAGTTTTCCGGGGTTGTTGTTAAAAGTTTCAAGACCTGCCTGGATAGTAGGTCAATGGCAAAATGCAAAAGGTGAAACTAAGGAAGGAAAAATACAAGGATATCTTGCAAAATGTTTCCAACACGAATTTGATCACCTAAATGGCATTTGTTTTCTTGACAGAGTGGGTAAACTGAAGTTACAATTAGCAATGAAGAAATTAAATAAATTAAGGAAAAAAATAAGAAATGATTGAACCTAGTAAACAACTTCAAGGAATTTTTGATTCTGCAATTAAAATAACAGAAGCAAAAGGACACAAGTATTTAACTATTGAACATCTGCTATTAGCAATTGTTTCTGATAAAGAAGCGAGTGGTGGTTTGAAAGCATATGGTGCAGATGTAGATTATATTAGATCTAACATCGAACACTATCTTAAAGAGAATCTTAAAACTATTGAAACACTTGAAGAAGGTGCTGTACCAAAAAAGACACACGCTGTAGAAAGAGTTTTGAATCGTTGCTTTACACAGGTATTGTTTAGCGGTCGTAATCAAATGGAAGTTGCTGATGTTATTATTAGCATACTGGGTGAAAAGAATTCATTTGCATTCTACTTCTTAACAAAAGGCGGAATTATCAAAGAAAAATTTGTACAACATTTCCAAGAACATTACGACGGTGATGAATTTTATGAAGAACAGGGACAGCCAGCATTGAGCAATGATCAAGTAGATAAAATTATTAATCAGTTTTGTACTAACCTATCATTAAAAGCCAAACAGAAAGTTATTGATCCTGTAATTGGAAGAGATAATGAAATTGAAGATATCGCATTAGTGTTAGCAAGACGTCAAAAATCAAATGTATTAATTGTAGGTGATCCTGGTGTAGGTAAAACTGCTATTGCAGAAGGTATAGCACGTAAGATTTTTGAAAAGAAAACTCCTAAATTTTTACAAGATCACGAAGTATTCAGTTTAGATATTAGTGCATTAGTTGCAGGTTCTAAGTATAGAGGCGACTTCGAAGAAAGAATTAAAGCAATTCTTACTGCATTAGAACGTAAAGGTAAAATAATTCTATTCATAGACGAAGCACATATGATGAGCGGTGCTGGTGCTGGCGGTACAGATAAGTCAAATGATTTAGCAAATATGTTAAAGCCTGCGTTATCCAAAGGCAGTTTGAAAGTTATTGCTTCAACTACCTGGGAAGAATATAGAAAGTATTTTGAAAAGGATCGTGCGTTAATGAGACGTTTCCAGCGTGTCACTATCGATGAGCCTAGTGCAGATACTACTATAAAAATTGTTAAAGGTTTACGTAAGTATTACGAATCACATCACAATGTTATTATTACTGATGAAGCGATTGATCACGCCGTTAAACTTTCAGTAAAGTATATGGCAGACAAAAAGTTGCCAGATAAAGCAATCGATGTTATTGATTGTGCTTCTGCAAGATATAAACTTGTAGATGATATCGTAGAAGAAGGTGTACAACAGATTGTAGATATTGAGCAGATCAGTTACGAAGTATCTAAGATGATCAAAATGCCTTTAGAAACAGTTGCTCAAAAAGAAAGCAAGAATCTAGAAGGCTTAGAAAAGAATATGAAGTCTGCTGTGTTTGGTCAGGACGACGCTGTAGATACATTGCTTGACAAAATTTTTGTTGCTCAAGCAGGATTAAAATCACCTAATAAACCTATTGGAAGTTTTCTATTCCTAGGACCGACAGGTTGTGGTAAGACAGAAACAGCAAAACAACTTGCAGAAAAAATGGGTGTAAGTCTAGTGCGTTTTGATATGAGTGAATATCAAGAAAAGCACAGTGTAGCAAGATTGATTGGTGCTCCTCCAGGTTATGTAGGTTATGAAGAAAATGCAGGACAACTTATTACTAAGTTACAAGAAAATCCTAACTGTATTTTGTTATTAGATGAAATTGAAAAGTCACACAAAGATGTTTCAAACATATTATTGCAGTTTATGGATAACGGGTTTGTTACAGGATCAAACGGTAAACAAGCAGATGGACGTAATACTATTCTTATTATGACATCAAACTTAGGTGCGGCTGACAATGAGTCTAATGCTATTGGTTTTGATAATCAAGAAAAGTCAGGCGAAGATGATAAAGCAGCGAAAAAGTTTTTTGCTCCAGAATTTAGAAACAGATTAGATGGCACTATTAAGTTTGGTAAGTTAGATAAGTCTGTTGTAAGTAATATTGTTGATAAGTTTATTGCAGAACTTAACACACAATTAAAAGATAAGAACATTGTTATTAAAGCAAACAGCGATGTAATCAGTTATCTTGCAGAAAAAGGCTATAGTCCTAAACTAGGTGCTAGACCTTTAGGTAGAGTTATTGACAACGAAATTAAAACACCATTAAGTAAAAAAGTACTATTTGGTGAATTAGTAGATGGTGGGAAAGTAGATCTAGGCTTAGAAAATAAAAAGATTACGTTTAGCATCTCACCAATGCCTAAACCTTTATCAAAGGCAGAAAGAAGAGCTCAGAAACAAAAACTGAAGGAAGAACAAAGTGCTGCCGAAGTCGAAGAAAACCAAACGTAAGTTTTACAACAAATGGATCTATAAAGTAACTTGCTCTCTTGAAGGAGCATATGCTTTAAGGATTTGGTCTTTATCAGATATTGTAAGCGTTGCTAGTGGAGGCACTTCTAGTCAAGATAACTATTGGTCAGAAAACAATAAAACTAAATTTATGACTGATGCAAAAAATTGGCTTAAATTAGGTTTAATCTTAGAACCTAATAAAGATAAGTTGCAAATACGCATTGAAGGAAATAATATAGATGTTTATACAAATGACAAATCACTGTACGATACAATTTGCGACACATTTAAAGATGAAGATAATGTATTATGGCGTAGGTTTGAGCCTATTAAAGGTAATGAAAAACAGTTATTAGATTCTGAATATTCTGTATTTGTAAAACATTTACCTCATAATCGCTATCTATATAAAGTTTTTTTATTACCACATAGATTAGGTAATCGTGAAGACCGTGAAAAACTTTGTGTTTGGTTAGACAATCAAAAACCTAAAATTACTTTTACAGATAGTATACGCAAATGGGTGATAGACACCACAGAAAATTGGGATAGAAGATACATATATGTAGAAGATGAACCTACACTAATGTTAATGAAATTACGTGAACATCACCTGATCGGAAAGGTATATAAACACATTATTAAATAAATACAGTATGACCATTGAAACAATTACATTACTAGAAGACGTTAATACAGTATCTGCAGACTCCACTTATGCTTACACAGATAAGAATAAGGGCGCAGGGTACCATCACGGAAATGATGGCACACATACTGCTTATTATTCATTAGATTCATTCATAGGATCTATAAAAATGCAAGGAACATTATCACAATATCCTGGCGATAATGATTGGATCGATATTGCAGATACTGAACTAGGATACAGCGATGATAGTAGTGCATTCAGTGCTAACCAAAGTTTCAATTTTACTGGGCGTTTTATATGGGTTAGAGCTGCATATAATATACAAAATGGCACAATAAACGCTATTCGTTATAATCTTTAAACTTTACAAACTACGCTAAATACAGTATAAATCTATTAAAGGGATTATGCTATGCGAGATCTATTGGACAAACTACAACTATTAGAAGGCTTTATGCCCAAGGAAATGGAAGGTGAAACTGAATTTGAATTTACCGGCGATGACGGTGAAACAGGGTTCGGAACACTATACTATAAAGCACAAATTAAGCAGAGTGATGAACACGGTTACTATGCTGAAGTAGATCCTACGTCACTAAGAGGTGAAGCAGAAGGCGACGGTAACAATAAACTAGACGATGAACTAGCAACTGCTGTTGTTCAATCAGATGGTCCAGACCACGAAGCAGCAATGGATGTTGCATTTGACGATGCTATGGATATTATCAAGAATTCCGATAACAAATACTCGCAAGGGGAAAGCGCAGACGAATCCGACGAACAAACATTTGAAGGTGAGGAGTTCTACGAGTATTATGGTTTCTTA
>Ga0222718_10003362_pt1 | contig 13763 bp, 26 predicted proteins | sample C33_27DmetaG_FD_165045 | JGI IMG/M metagenome (GOLD analysis project Ga0222718, IMG submission 165045) | Estuarine water microbial communities from San Francisco Bay, California, United States - C33_27D | ecosystem: Environmental > Aquatic > Marine > Unclassified | place: USA: California... | reverse complement strand
TAGGTTGAGAGTGTATTCACTTCTCCAAATAGTTGGTATAATTACTGTCCACTTCTTCATCTTTCCTCTTTAATTATGTCTATCACCATTTGTGGAGTAATCTGCTTGCTGCATTCAAATTGACGCCCAGTATTCTTATGTGCTGGACACCAGTTCCAATCTCCTTTATCAAACGCATCCCATGCCCAACAGCCATTACAAACCCTGGTATTTTTTATTACCCTGATTCCATCACATTCTTCAACAACGTCTGGAGTAAATCCACTAATTAGATAGGTTGGAACCCCTAATGCCCAAGCAAACCAACTTAAACCACTACTGATTCCAACGAAAAATTTTGAACTATTAATCCATGCTGCGACCTCTTCTAGGCTCTCTCCACTCTGTTCTGCCGGTGGGCGAGCGTCCTCCTTGCTCGTATGGACCCAATGATATTCTGGCATCCCATTCATCAGCTCTTCCCAGCATCCAGGTCTCTGCCAATATTTGGCTCCAGCGGTTGAATGCGTTGCAAATGTTACGATTGGCCTTTCAACCTTCTTTACAGGAGCTTTTTGGAATTGGGCGCCTAGCCTAGGTCTTTCTGGCCTAAAATCGCTCGGTGGTATTCCAAGCCTGTCGCTCGCTATTTGTGCTAGATGAATCTTTCGCCAGTCCATTCTGTGTTCTGCACGTCTCCAAGGCTCTTCCATTTCATAGAATACTCCAAGTACTATTTTTGGTACCTCTCCAGGTAATTGTGAAGTAATCTGAACCCCTCGCTCGGCGTAGTATTCAGTGTCCCACAGCCAATTTTTATGTGTACTAACCCAAACCTTTTCAAAGCCCCAGTACTTCTTGAATCTGAGAATCTGACCCATCCAGGCCAGTGAGTCTCCAAGACTGCTAGAATCAAATTGAACCGCAACTTCACCACCCTGTGTAGTTATAGTCTCTGACCAAACCGGGCGGCCCTCTCTTAAGATCTCAATCCTCCAAGGGGTAAACCAATGTTGATTAGGTTGGTACCAATGACCACTATTAATCTCTGTTTCATAGACTATTTTATTTTCGGCAGTATCGATAAATCTTGCAGTGTGGGGTGACGGGGGCAGTTGGTCTACATGTAACTTAAGACATCTGTCATATGTTACGCTTGCTTTAATATCAATTGTTATTTCTGGTGCGGTATGAGTTTCTGAGTAATGTGCAAGCATTTCTTGTTTAAAACGATCAACATCATTAGTCGGCGGAATAAAATCTCCAAAGTTTTTTCCTGATTCTATGAGTTCTCTGAGTAAAATATCGGCATTTTCCTCTAAATCCTCTGAGAATGGAATAACATAGGGAGTAAACATGTCTAAATACTGCGGCAAGTTGCGAGTAAATGTTGGTAGACGGTGGGCGATCGCTTCACGTAACGAGAGTGGATTGCATTCCCATGTTGAATTAAACATGAAAGCATCTGCAGCTTGATAGAACTTGTAGGTGTCTTCACGCTCTCCCCAAACTTTAACGTTTGATGGTAGGTTCTGCATCACTGGTTCCCAATATTGTTGGAAATTACCCGCTTGATTTCCTACAAAATGAAATTGGAATTTGCCTGGATATCGTTCTTCTGCAATGCGTGCAATTTCAACACCTTCACTTTGATTTTTTCCAGGAGTCCAAAGACCTACATTAACTACATTGATTTTATCTGAGAATCCAAGCTCTATTTTCACTGAATCTTTCTGATCTTCTGAAACTGCTAGGTTTTCGATTGGGTACTCAACTGTACTGCCAGCACTTGGTGTTCCTTTAAAGTTATTTAAAGGATGATATGGTGTACAGTACATATAAGAGTTTGGGTGCCAAGTCTTACGATCATGACCCATCCAAATGTTATGGCACGTTTCAATGATCTGATATGGTCTGTCCTGTCTGTATATTTTTGATAGAACATTCGCACTCATCCTATTGCCAACGTCAAATGATTCTGGTGTTTCCTCGATATGTATAATATCTGGTTTGATAGAATCTATTAACCCAAGAAGACGCTCTTCGCGTTGTTCTATTGAAATTCCTTGTTGTGCTAAATGGATGTTGTCGCCTAGTAATTGTTTTAATTTATCTTTTTGAACCACAAAGTCATTTGAATAATTATTAAACTCAACTACGTGAATTTCAATGTCCTCTTCATTAATTAAGGTTTCTACCCTCTTAAGCAAAAATTGTGGCATTCCACCCGTTGAAAGATGGGGTGCAATATAAAGTAATTTCTTTTTCTGGTCAGATAGGTACTCTCTATTATATCCTTCAATTGAACTAATTCCACTCCACTGACTTGTTGGCGAACTTGAATAGATACCAATTTTCTTTTTAAACATAAAATGTTGGTTTAAAAAGATGTCAGCACCATCCCATTTTTGATTAACATACACATCTAGCAAATATTCTCTAGATCTCTGTGGAAAGAGAATCATTTGAATACAAATTACCTTATTTACTACTTCAATATCTCCGTGTGTTTCTATAGTTGAACTCTGAAGAATTCCAGTGTCTAAAGAATACTTATCACCTAATGAGAAATAATCAATACCAAGTTCTTGAGTTGCCTCATATGCTCTATTGATTTTGTCTATTATTTCATCAGTTGAATCAAGAAGTTTTAAATCACCTTCGCAAAATATAATTGCATCAATGTCTTCTGTAAAATAATCTTTAGCGCTGTCCGCAAAAGCCCTAAAACAACCATAGTGTGAAGGTTTGATAGGTATTGACTCAAATTGTTCTGGTCTTGCAAATGTTTCTTTGGGTGGAGTTTCCTCCCACCTCTTATTCCATACTTGAATGTACTCTATTCCGTGGTCTTTTAACTTCTCAACCTGCTCAATTGATTTACGCTGTCGATCTGTGTCTAAATCGTCAGTTAATAGTAAATGGACCAGTCTAATATTGTACTTTAATCTTTTCATTCACAAATTTAATTTAAGACCAATTATGACCTTCTGCAGATCTATGTTCTCCAGTATGAACAAATTTAGCCTGTCTAGTTGCTATTTGATTAGCATTTACTTGATTGTGAAATCTTTCTTCCCACCCTGCTATTTTTTCAAATCTTCCAACTTCAAAAACTCTATTTCTAATTAGAGATGGATTAAATGTAAATATTGGCCGACTATTCATCCATTTATAAGTCAATGAACCATCTTCACTTTGAATAAATCCATAAGTATGTTTGAATAGTGTTGAATTAGAAGGTTTCCAATAGGTTTCATCAATCTCACAAAGTTTTTTAACCTCTTCTTCTTGAAACCAAAAATGTTCAGAAAAAACTATTTGATCTAAATCCGCATCATTCTCAAATGTTTGAATATGCTTATTTAATTCCATACTAGTTAAGCTTCTCCAATCCTCTTCAATAAAAAGTGTATAGTCTGCTGTTTTTGAAAGATTCTCTAAAAATTTAAACTTATTGACATATGCATATCTTTCTCTAGAATCATTAAATGTTATAAGAGTTCCCTTGTTTGGAAAATGGTTTTGAATCATTAATTCAATTTGGTTTCTCTCATATAATTTAGACCTGTCGTCTAAAATATAAACATGGTTTATCAGTTCATTTATATTTTTATTATGAGATATTAATGAATTTAAAGTGTCTTCAAACAGGTCAATTCTACCCGATGTTGAAAATACTAAATTAACCATTGTTATATTCTTCGTATGACTTCTCTTCAACTAGATTGGAACCTGTCAATATATTAATATTCTTTTTAACAACTGATCTTTCATCGTTTATGTAGTATACTGATCTTGCTAATTCAATAAAATCATCATTGAATAATTCCATTCTCTCATGTTCACGAATTTGATCCTCGATATTCCATAAGGTTAGATTGATATTGTAAAGATCTTGTTGTAATCTTTCAAGTTCTAATTGGTAAGACCCAACATTGTAGATTTGCATGACTGATGTTTCAAGCACATCTTTTTCTGCCATTACATTTTTTAACTTTTCAGCATCTGAGATATGCTTTGCTTTGATTTGAAGAATTGTGTATTTATCAACAACTTCTCCGTTAGATACTTCTATGTACATTATTCTTCAGTTTTTGTGTTAACATACTCTGTTATAAATTCGCCAGCAGATGCCAACAATACAGCATCCCTAACACTAAGTGCTCCAGATCTTTGGGCAGCATTTGCCGCTGATAGTAAAATATTTGTTGCTTTAACAAGATTCATGCCTTTGATTTCCTCAAATGGCGAAACAATCTTATCTTCTTGGTTTTTAGGAGAGTTGGTAACCCCTTGCTCTGTCATTTGCATATAATTATCCTTTAGAAATTATATAACAAATTTAGTAAAAGTTTACAGTGACATAATCAGCTTAGTAAGCCCTGGCTGTGGAAATACATCACTCTTATCCTTTCTAACATTCGTATGCGATAGAATTCCTGTAATTTCTCCTTTCCATGCTGTAGGTTTAAAATTGTACATATCTGCTGCTCCCATCTTCTGCATTCCTGAATGAATGTTAATATCGTGTTTGTCGCAAAGATGTCTGAGAAGTGCTTCAAGTGATTCAAGCTGAGCCTCGCTGTACTTGTGATAATATTTAGTTCCTCTGAATTCAGTTGGTAAAATTTCAACTTGTGAAGGGTGAACCTCTTCGTTATACCAAGTGTAATACTTATCTCCCTTCTTTTTAAGAGCTCCTGCGCTACATATCTCAATTGAGAGAGAATGATTAGTCATAAATGAAGATCCAGTTGGTCCTAGGTGATAACCCCAATATTTGTCATCAATTGCTTGGATTACTCTACCATCATATTTCTTTTGCGTGTTTGATAGGTCATCTACATTTGCCGTTGAAGGAAGACCTCCAATTACGTAGTTTGTACCGACTCTACCTCTCTGATCGTTTGCCCAATGATCGATACATTTGAATGGATTATGTCTACCTGCAGTATGGTGAATAAAGATGTACTTTTTGCTAGTCTGCTTTTTTACATATTCTCCCTCTGGAAGGCGATATTGTTCAATCCAACTTGCAGATGTAGTTGTATCTGTATCTGCCCAAAATTCTTCAGGGTTAAATTCAAGCTTCTCCCAAGTTAATGGCCCAACTATACCGTCAGGTCGCAAACTATTCATCTTTTGGAATTCAACTACTCTTTCTCTAGTCTTAACCCCAAAGATACCGTCTGTTTTAATGTTTAAAAGAGTTTGCAAAAGGGCAACATCATCTCCCCTATAACCCGTTTTAAGTACTAATCTTTTTCTACCTGGTATTCTTTTTTCGTCCATAATAATGTATTTATCTCTTTTTCTAATCTATTAATTAAAGAATAAACATCAATATCTCTTGTTAGCTTATGCTCAAAATCATAAACCATTCGATTGTCTTTCTTACGAGTTATGATTATTCGTATTCTATAATGAGGGCTCTTATGTAAACCCTTTAATTTAGCAACCTTTGCCTGTTCTTTTGCCTCACCAATAAGTCCTATATTTGTTGTAACAGAAGAGAGTACAAAATATTCTCCATCATCACAGTTAAACAATTCTTGTCTTTCAACAATATCATTTACAATATAGTACATTCTCTTTAGCACCTGTGGCCTTTTTTCTGCCAGGATTTGGGTGAATGTATCGTGGTGTACCTTTTTACTAACGTATAATTCTTTAAGCTCTATTGGAAGTGCTTGAACCATTTCTTTTTTGTTTAACGAAGTCCTTCATCTCCTCTTTTGCCTTTTCTCTTAAAGCATTAGCAAGTTTATCTTCATCATCTTCAGATTCTTCAGATTCTTCATTCACCATTGATTCTTGAAGATCAAGTAGGTCGTCATCAAATTCAGCATCATCTAGGCCATCAGCGATTGTGTTTTCCCAAGCATCGTCCTCTTCTAAATCGATCCATTCGTTTTCTGAAAGGTCAAAATCTCTGTCAAGTTTATCGTTGATTTCTTCTTCTTTCCAAGCGTCGATCTCTTCTGGATCTATTTCAATGTCATCAGCAATAATATTGAGCGCTCTATCAAGTTCGTGATCTTCGTCCCAGTCATCAGTCGACTCTGATTCTTCTTCAGAAATGCTACCAAATGTACTGTCTTCTGGAGTGAATTCCTCTTCACTTTCAGGTTTAATGTAATCTACTAATGATTTAATAAACCCTAATGCTACAAGTGGTAGGATTGCTCCCGAGACTGCAGCAAGAACTCTCTTCTGAAAGATAGGTTCTTCTTCAATTAGGTCAAATAGCTCCGACCAGCTCTGAAAATCTTCAAGATTTGTAAATGCATAGTACATATTACCCTGCATTTGCATAAGGGTAATTGTAATAAATAGTGCCCATACAAGGGTCTTATTCATCTTATCTAAAATGACAAGAGATGCCAACGAAGCTGCGGCACCAAATTCAAATCCAATTGCAAGTGTTACTGCCAACCAATATGGATTTGAAAGTTCAAAGAAGTCAATTACGTGAATTGTAGAAATTATTGAAACCAGTGTGTATAATGAAATGAATGTTCCAATAATAAATCTACTCAACCATTTACTTTGATTCATCTTGTTTGTTATTATTTTTATAAGGGAACATCTTATTCAAGGCATCTCTACGCTTTGAACAACCGCAATCCTCTTTACCGGCTGCTTTTGCAACAGTATTAGCGACCCTATCAAGGCCAAGCTTTTTTGCTACCTTTTCAATATCGTCTCCGAATCCCTGTGATTTAGTCTCCTTCGGCATAATTTAGTCCTCTTTTTCTTCTAGAGCATTAATTGAAATACGCTCTTTATCTGAAATCTCTTCGATTCTTAATGTTTTCCAAGCAGGAACTGTTTTAATTAAGAAAATCATCTCATCTTCATTAATGATTTGAGAAGAAAGAGTATCAATCTCAGCTTCAGTTGCTCTTAAGTCTTTCTTGATTTTATCAACATCTCCATTGATTGAACAAGATTTAAAGTACACTAGAACTAATAATCCAATGATGATTTTAGTTCCATGATCTGCTAAAAATGCGTTAAATTTATTCATTTTGTCTTTTGTTTTATTATTATTTATATATTATACATTTCACGGAAGGTTTCTCTGCGATTGAGAAACTCTTTCAGATAGAAGGTCAGGTCCTTCACTGTTAATACAAACCTCTGTGGAGTGTCATGTTTTTCATTTGCAATCCAGATCTCAGCACCATTTGCCTTGATTCCAGTTCTGTCCCAATATGCTAACCAATATGCCGCTGCCTGGAGATAATAATCTTGGATCCATTCTTCACGTTTTGGTTTACGACTGTTTTTATAGTCAATTACCTTCACAATGTCTCCATCAAATTCTGAGATATTATCAACGGTACCTGCCCATCCTCCAAGTCGAGAAGTCCATAAAAACTCTTCTGCTGCTAATACATTTTTAACTGGAGTAAAGAAGTCGCTGTGATTGTTGTAGAACTTATAGAAGAATTTCCAACCCTCTTCAAGCCATTCAGCACCCATTGGATCTTTGCTAAATTGATTAACCTCATCATCAGTCGCTGCCAGTTCCTCTAGGTGTTGTAACCTTTCAATTGGAGTTCCACTTGTCTGTGACTTATATAATTCTATTAAGCGGTGCATAATTGTACCGCGATTCATCGATAGTTTACTGATACGATCGGCCTCAGCCTCTCCAACCCGCTTTCTCCATTCATCAAGACCACTCTTATCAGCAGTACATCCAATAACCGTAGTGACGGATGGAAGTTTTGCAACCTCTTTTCCGCCTCTTGTTACTTGGTAAAATCTATTTCCGTGTTTATCGTAAACTCTTTTTATCTTTTCTATCATAAAAGACCTTTTATGGAGCTAAAAGTTAAACTAAACCATTCACTTAAATAACTCCAATTACTAATTCCTACCTTGATTAAAAGATAGGTTAACCCAACAACTACTGAAGTCCTAATAATATTACCAATGATTCTCCAAAAGGTAAGTGCCTCATATTCTGGCCAAAGAACTACAAGATATGCTGCTGCTCCTGGAATCCTTTCAATCTCAGGATATTGTACACCCGCAAGACCAATCCTTACCATTACGTTTCCATAATTTGTGATTGCTTGTAGGACATATGCCTCTTGAACTTGCTGTGCTGCTCCTTCAACCTCTTCTGGTATATTGACAACACCATAAATTCTACCTAACCAATCTACACGAAGTTTGTGCTCCTTCTCAAGCATCTTTTTATTATCATAGGCTCTTCTCCTAAAGATAACAAAGATTCTAATCTCTCGATAGAGCTCTCTCCAATATGTAAAAGGTCTAAGTAGTCTAGCCAACATTTGTAAATTCTTTCAATTGTTGTAAATTCTTGGCACCGCTATCACGCTTAATAACTTCGCCATCTTCCATATATACTAGAGTTGGAATGTTGCGAACGTTAAACTTAGAGGCTAATTCAAAGTCCTCTTCTACATTTACCATCACTACATTTACTCCAGTGTCCTCCTCTTCAAATTTCTTGATTTGAGGTTTCATTACTTTACAGGGTCCGCACCAATTTGCATAAAAGTCAATTAGTACCCGACCTTCGTTAATGTTTGCTGTTTCCATCTTATTTAACTAAAAGATTATTATCGGTTAAAATAGTGTAATCGTCAAGAGAAATATGGACACAAATCCATTCGTCTCCGAGCTTTGGACATGATGTCATATAACGCATTGCATTGTTTGAGTCATCTTTCATTGATAACCAAGCAGTTTGTAACTTCTTTAGCTGCTCAATATTACGTTCTAAAATCCAAATTTCAAGTACCATACTCTATTTATCAAAGAAAGGGGGCATAAAGCCCCCGTCTTATTAACCTTTATTCTTTTCAGAAACATAAACTCTTACGTCTTGCGCTAGAGTCTTGATGTTTTGCATTGCTTTACGTACTCTTGTACCAGCTGCCTTGTTTCCTTTTTCTTCGAACTTTGCGACATCATCTTGTAAAAGATCAAGAATGTCTGTCATTTCATTTAATAATTCTTGCATGATATTAATTTTTGTTTAAGTTTATATGTAATTGTTTGTTATTGTTTCAAGATTCTTTTTCATTCTCCTTCACCTTATTGATTTCGTGAACGACATAAAAATAGTTTAGAGACCCTACCAGAAAAGCAGCATAGAGAGAACCAACCTTAACTAGATCAAGCAGTGTAAGTGCTATAATCAAGGTAAAATTAATTCTTAGAGCTGCTTTTGCAACAGGTGTTAATTTAATCATTAATTTCAGTTTGAGTAGTCATCCATCGTAACCCTAATACTACGATTATGATAAATGCCATTCCTCCAAAGATTGGCCATGTCTGACCCAGCTTAATTGATGTAACAGAAACTCCAGTCATGTAGATCATAAAGATAAGTAAGATCATCCAATCTGGAAGGCTATTCAATTTCTTTTCTGTCTTTTCAATCTTGTCTTTTTTAACTGTTCTTTGGAGAGCATCTTGTAGATCCTTTCCATAGGCTGGAACATTCTTTATGATTGTTCCGTCCTCCTCTTGAACGTCCATCTCGTACTTAAAGTACCCTGGAAATGTTTGGCTTTCTTTGCGAAGTTCAGCTCTAATTGCGCGTCTCATTTATATTTTATTAATTTTAATCTTCCTGATATGTGGTTGAAGTGGTATACCAAAATGGATTTGTGTTTGGGGCCCAATCCTGGTCTCCTGGGGTAAATGGTGGGGTATATGGGTTTGCTGGAGCTGGCATTGGGATTGGATCCTGTGCCATTAAGATCATCGCCTCTTCTACGGTAATGTTCTTTTCATCTAATAGTCTTTGAATGATTTCTGATTTTGACATCCTAAATTAAGTTTATTTGTTCTTATATTTATTAAATTCAAATTGTTTCAAGATTTTTGATTTTTGCTCTTAAACCTGGTAGATGTGTTTGTTTTTCCATGTTTGGTCTTGCGGCCTTTTACTCTCTCCCTCCACATCTTAAATGAGGATTCTTTCATATGGGTTCTCATCAGTTTACGGACATCGTTTTCTTTGATACCAAACTGAAAAAAGATGGCCTCGAAGGGCGTCCTGTCCTCCCAAGCCATCTCTATAATTCTATCAATCTCTCTTTCCGATAGATCCATCAACAATTGCTTTTGTTTATGTCTCTATTTATATCTTTTCTTACGGTTTGAAGGTATGCCCTTCTTTTCTCATCGTTAACGAATGGAACTGACCAGAATTGCTTAGTCTTGGTCCATCTTTTAGGTGACCAACCAAAGACAAATGTATATACACCCATTACTAGTCTAAGTTTAACTGAGTTTAAATAGAGTGTTAGTACAGGTAACGCTGGCGCTCCATGTGTAATATATGTTCTAACCTTCTTGTCTTTTAAGAATGGTTTAGGATATGCATAGTTACCAAATATAGGTACAAATTTATATGCAAATCCTGGTGTAAATACCTCATCAAAAAAGGTTTCCATCTTTGGAGTCATTCTAAACCACCAAACCGGCGAGACTAAGTATAGATGTGTAGCCTCTTTTACTAGATCTTGGTAATGTGTGATTAGATCTTGTCTGTTTCTGTGTAGTTTGTCTGAGTAAAGATCTATCGTTTCATACTCAATGCCCTTGTCATCAAACTCTTGCTTAATTGACTTAAAAATGCCATTATAACAAAAGCTTTCTTGATCTGGGTGACCTATAATAATTAGTGGTTTCATCTTATTTGTGTTTGTGATAGCCTTGTTCGTTTGCTGGCTTCCATTCTCGTTTTCGATTAATTGACATTTTATATTCAGCAGCCTGCATCAACAAATCGGTGTTTAAATCGCTTTTTCGAGCAGCATCTAAGATTAGAATCAGACAATCGGCGAATTCACTTGCCATTCTCTGTTGTGAGACTCCGTCAAGTTTTTCTTCAAACACTTGTTTTGCCTCAATTACCTCTTCAACCTCTTCTTTTAGATGGTTTAGGATCCCAATTGTCCTATCATCAGTACCGAAAGTTTCGTCTGACCATTCTGCGATATTATTCTGTAGTCTTTGTATTCTTTCCATTAGTCCATTTCTTCTTTTGATGATACTCTTGTTTGTGTGAATTTTGGTTCTACAATCTTGTCAAAGACTTCTTTTTTAACTGGGAATGTAACCTTATCATACAATCCCAATTCCTGGTCTCTTTTCATCATTTCAGACAAGATTCTAGCTCTTCTGCCTGGAAGGATCCAGTTCAAGAATCGGTTCCAGTGCTTTCTTAGTCCCACCATCTTTCTATATTTTGTTCCATTATTTTAAAGAGTAACTTTCTGGCTCTCTCATGATTAATATGTGCAATATTGCTTGCGATACGATGTTTATCTTTATCATCCTCGATTTTTAACCAACCCTCGCCATTCAGCACTCTCTTATAAACTAGAGGATATTTAGCAAAGTAATCTTTAAAGTTTTCTCCAAGTTGCCGTGATTCCCAAGTTGAATAGCCTGGTTTATCTTCAACGGGTTCGAACCAGTGTTTTACTTTCTCATATTCCATATATTCCATTGCATAAAATTCATCTTGAATCTTTTCAATTAGACGAACACACGTCATCATTAATTCAGCATCTCTTTTTGCGCTAGTATGAATGTCACGTTCTCCGATATACTTTGACTGTGCCTTGAGTTTATGCGAAAGAATAGTAAAGATGTAACTAGAGTCCCAGTTACGGTCTTTCCAAATGATAGGTAGCCAATATTTAATAGATTTAAGACCTCGAATGAATTCTTTGGCTAAATATCGACCATCATGTGTCCACCAAAATGAGACGCTGTCTAGTTTTCTTCTTAACCATTGACGAGCTTTTCGCTCTTCTTGCCATTGTTCGAATATGTCTTTTTCTGGTTCCATGCTAATCGTTTTAGTTCTTCGTTTTCTAGGATGGCTTTTTGGCTTGGTTTATTATATCCTGCCCATTTGGTTTGTTTCATACTTGTTCATTGTCTTCTTTACCGGTTAAGTAAATAAATAGTACGCTGACTGCGATCGTTAATATCACTACTGTCCATTTAAACTCTATCATTGTATCATTATTTTTTCTGAGTAACCTGCGTCGTATCTAACTATGTAGATTTGGCCATGTTTAAGATTTCGCATTGATGTTCCTAAAAACCTACCATACATATCATATACTTTATATCTTTTACTTTTATGGTTAACCTCTAGTTCTTCTATGCCTACCGTAGAATTAACTACTTTAAAAGTCCATTGAATTCTCTGTGTTGTCATTAAATAACCATTACGGTACTTATCAATCTGAAAACCATATCCAACTAAACCTAGATTTGTACCGACAAACGTAATTGAATCGTTGTTTGCTAGGACGTTAGTTGAACTTTGGACTTGAGGTACAAAAACGCCGTTGAAATAAGATGCATAAATTTCAGTCAAGTGTAGATTGACTGAGTCTCCATCCGGATTCGTAAAGTGACAATTATAGGTTCCCCATACTGGCTTCATTGAATTAACCACATTTGATTGTACGTTAATCCAGAGCGGTTGCTCCATAAACGGCGACGTATTATTTAGAACGTGCCAGTAATCTGCTGAAATAACCACGTCAGAATTCATTGAATTTGATGAATTGTTTAACATTGGCCAACAACAGTTAGTATAGATGAAGCGATACTTGTTTGAATCAAGGTTTAAATAGTCACTAATATACATCGCTGTATTAAAACCTTGATGAGTTCCTGTTGTAATCTTATCAAGAGTTACATATCCTTCAAGATCATACCATCCCTGTGAATTCATTGCCCATTTTTGAACCGATACGCTTTGTGACATCGGTGGAAATGATTCACTTACAATATATAGTCCGATTGAAGTTGAATCAGGGCTGGTTTGTGCCACTTGAATAATACCTCCAAGAATATGCGATGCTTGGAGTTGAAGCGCAATTATAAGCGCAATTGCTGTGAATATCTTTTTCATTTCTCTTTGGTGTTAAAGGTTTAGATTAATTTATTTTTCAAGAGGATCCATTATATGAGGAACATATTGCATCACCTCAACGGTTTCTTGTACTGCTTTATAGAATGAGATACTTAAAAGTGTTAAAGCGCACGCTATAATAATTATTATTATTCCTTTCATTTATCTTTGGTGTTTAAAACTTCTTTAAGAATAATGCAATGATTAAATAGTTCCTCTTTCTCAAAAGCTATCAATGCTGCGCGAATATCTTCAGGTGTACCCATCTCGGCCCATTCTTTAAATTCTTGATCAGTGTTAAACAACTCTATCATTTTGTTAGGATTGATCAATTCAATATACTTCTTTTCTAGATCACGTAAGTAGTCATCGTTAAATTTGTCCATTTTTATTTTTTAGACATATGATTATTAGGTCTTCCCCATAGATCTGTCCTCTCATTTCTCTTCTCTTTATTGTACCCCCACTGGAATACTTCTTTGATGATTACAAAACCAACTACTCCTGCTAATCCTAGCAGTCCAATTAAAACTAAATCCATATTACTTCTCTTTGGTGTTAAATTGATGTTGGTCTACCACAATGAATCATTGCTTTCATCTCTCTTGATTAAACCATTCATCTATTGTTTCACCAGAATACCCAACACCGTGAGCAACCTTTTTTACCAATCCCATAAACTCAGTAAAGTCAAGGTCATCGTTTTCTCTTTCGATAGAAACCTTTTCATCGTAATGTTCAACTGTTATTTTCATTTCTCGTGCTTATGCTCTCTAATATATTCTAATAATGCCATAGCCACTCTATAGTCTGAGTCAAACATTTGTGTTAGTTTTGTCTCAAG
>Ga0222718_10003361_pt1 | contig 13764 bp, 17 predicted proteins | sample C33_27DmetaG_FD_165045 | JGI IMG/M metagenome (GOLD analysis project Ga0222718, IMG submission 165045) | Estuarine water microbial communities from San Francisco Bay, California, United States - C33_27D | ecosystem: Environmental > Aquatic > Marine > Unclassified | place: USA: California... | reverse complement strand
GTTAGAAGCATTTTTAAATGCTGTGGCAGCACAGCAACAAGCTGGTCAGGAACCGGCAAAAGGAGAATAAAATGGCAGAAGTATTAAAACACGTAGGTAAACTAAAAAACGGCCGTAAGGTTGTAGTTGCCTTTAGAACTGTTCCAGGTGAACCTGAGAACTGCATTGTAGTTGCTACAGAGTCGCTAGACGCAGATCAGCATGATACATTAATCAACTTAGTTGAAAGTAATGCAGGTCAAAGTGTAAACGATCTAGCAGATGCAATGGCTAGAACACAATTACCCGATGGTAGAATTATGCTAGAAGCATTTCATGCTCAAGGTAAAATGGTTAAGTATGCTACTAATGAAGTAGTTATGATTCCAAATTCTCAAACATCAATTCCTCTTAACGAGTTAAATCAAGCAACCGCAGAAGCTGACGGTATTTCTGTAGAAGATCTTGCTGTTAAGCCTAAAGGCGAAACAACTACTCAAACTACTACAGCGGCTCCAGTAGTAGAAGAGGCACCGCAGGACGGTGTATTAAGTGATGAAGATCTTGCTAAGTCATATCGATCACAAGCAGATAGATTGAGTAAAGAGGCAGCACAACTAAGACGCCAAGCAGAAGAACTTGTTCCTACTAAGAAAAAGTCGAAGTCTGCAGAAAGTGCCTAAGAAGAAATTACCACAAGAAGTAATTGATGCATGGCCTGAAGTATTTGGTGATGTTGACGTAAAGTCAGTACCTTTAGAGTATTTGCATAGTATAAATGTACAGTTTAAAAACAAAGACACTTGGGTAATAGGGTTTGATAAAACAAAAGATATTACTCCGGAAGAAGTAAATCGACACCTAAACGATCTGTTTGAGGAATACGAGGACGATATCGTGAACGTTGATTTTAAACTTGATACTGAAAAAGTTAAATACGATGTTAAAAAGCGTACTAAATATTTCATGAAAAAGAGAAAGTAGTTATTTTTGAAAAGGCATAAATACTATTGTAATTTAGGAATTTGGGAGAAACTTTAATGGCTTTACGTTTAAGAAGAGGTACTAATGCAGAACGCTTACTTATTGTACCTGCAGCCGGCGAACTTATCTATACAACTGATACAAAAAAAGTATATATCGGTGATGGTGCCACAGAAGGTGGATTGCCAATTGACACCGGCGCCTTAAGCATAAACGAACTAACTGATGTAAATACTACCTTAGGCGACAGCACACAGCCTGCAAATGGTGAAGCATTAGTTTGGGATAGCAACAATCAAGAATGGCGACCTGGCGTTGTCAGTGGCGGCGGTGGCGCTAGTGCTTTAATTGATCTAAGTGATGTATCTGTTAGTGCATTAAATGTTGATCAAATACTTTCATGGGACGGTGCTAACTTTGTAAATGTTACACCCGAATTTGATTTAGAGGACGAAGCATTTCCTACTCTAGGTGGGCCATTAAACGCAAATAGTCAAAATATAACTGGCATCAACATACTATCAGCAACTACATTACAAGGTGATGGAAGTGCTCTTACTGGTATCCAAGTAAGCAGTGACGCAACTCCTACACTAGGCGGTGACTTAGACGCAAATAATAACAGTATTACAGGCGCTGACGGTATAACTGCAAATACATTTACAGGTGATGGTAGTGCATTAACAAACCTACCAATAGATATTTCTCAAGATTTAACTCCTGTACTAGCTGGTGAGTTAAATGCTAACAATAATAACATAACTGGTGTAAACTCCCTTAGTGCTCAGTCAATATCAGGTAACGGTGCTGGACTTTTTGCTTTAGATATTAGCACAGATACTACTCCAGAGCTAGGTGGCAACTTAGCCCTTAATGGAAATAATATTACTGGTACAGGTACTATTCAAATAACTGGTAATATGCAATGCGATGTTTTTGTTTCTAACATTGCAAGTTCAAGATTTTATGGTGATTTAACAGGTTCTGTTTTTGCAGATGACAGTGCTGTATTTTATGATAGCATAAATCATACTGCAAGTGCAGATACATTAACTGCTAGTACATCTTTAACTACACCTCGAATTTTAACAGAGGCAACTCAAGTAGAAATAGGTGCACCTGATGATCCTAAAGACTTGTATGTTTACACAAATACTACTAGTGACGCAATGTATGTTTACAAAGCAGGTAGTACATATGCTGGATATGGTATAAGAAATTCAGCAGGTACTATAGGTGCTCCTCAAGCACAAGCAGACGGTGATGTAGTTGGTGCATACGCATTTAAATCATGGGATGGTACTCAATATACTAATACAGGTATACTTGCTTCTGTTATTGACGGCACTGTTAGCGCAGGTGTTGCTCCAGGAAAATTACAGTTAGCATCATACGATGCAAGTGGTAACCCAAATATAATGGAGTACGATGCAACTGGTACTCTTACTCCAGGAAACATAACTGTTTCAGGTAAATTAAATGTTACAGCGGCAGCACCAGGAAATGCAACTGATACTGGTACAGTTGGTGAAATTAGAGTTGATACTGATTATATCTATGTTTGTACTGCAAGTAATACTTGGAAGCGTGTTGCTATTGCTACTTGGCCGTAAGCCTAACACCAACGTTCATACTTACTTAAATTTTCGTAAAACTTATTAGGATGAATTTCCCACACTGTTTGATCTGTGTGTCTATAATTTATTTCTTTAATTTTTGATACTATACCTATTTTTTCTAGTGTAGGAAAGTATATAGAGTGTACTAATCTTTGACTTGCTTCTTTACTTTTATTTGATGTAGCAAAACACCTTCCTCGATCGTTTACCCATTCTAAACATTGTGGTAATAAAAACTGATCATTAAGATTTTGATGTTCTGCACAAAGTCTGTGCGCTTTTACTAACCCGTTATGCGGTCTTGCTTCGCCAAACGAACATACTCTTGTAAGTATTCTATATGTATTAGGACCCATTACATCATCAAACGAGTGAGCCGCAACACTGCCTATAGCACGATTGTTTTGATATAATATCCAAGCATTCCATTCACGCTCATTACGAAAACAATCTATCATTGTTTGCTGACTATTATTGTTTTTAAACCCTCGACGATCTGCCTCTGCATAAAATTCAGTTAAGTCTAAATCTTTATGCCATTCAACTAGTTTGAACATATAGTTCCTTTGCTTTTTCCATTAGGTCATTACTAAAGTTTGTTTTAAAACTATCAAACGCTAGTTGTTGTATTTCTTTATGCGGAGTAGGTGCATCAACATCAATACCAGCTGACTCCATTTTAGGAAGTAAGTCTGCTTGCCTATCTTCACTTATATGACTCATAACGCTACGTAAACTAATAGGAGCGTCTTTACCTTCGATATATGTAAAAAAATAATTCATACTTTTTAATTTACCGTCTACTAGGAAATAACTGCTAGGATGTAAACTGTACTTGAATAATCCTATGTCTTTATGAGCTTGCATAATGCGTAACATTTGATCGTCAAAGTCTGGAACAACTTGTGAATAGTCATTGCCTTCGCACCCTGCAAGTTCCCATATATCAGGACCGTCTATTTCTAAATAAATCTTTTTTTCGTTAAGATCAACATGAAAGTTTGGAATAAGATCTCCGTATCCGTGATCATGCATATAAAATAAACCTTCGTATTCTCACGAAATTTTTCATCCATTAGTTTTGGATCAACAACTTGATTGTGTCCACCGTGATATCCTTCATCATTGTAGAACCATTGGCAAAAAGTTTTCTTATCTTTGCTAATTAAACTGGTATAAATTAAATTGTTGCGGCAAAGTCCTTTGCCTGGTACGTTATTGTAATAGTAGTCGTATTGTGTATCCATACAATTACTTACCAAATAAATATGTGTATGATAAAAGGAATTGGCGGGAAACCATATATAGATCTAGATCCGCACCTAGACATAGAAACATTTAAAAATTTACATCCAGAAATTTGTAAAGGGTTTGCACTAGCAAGAGACTATGCAAAAGAAGGCACATGGATGGAGCCTGGCTTTGAATGGAACGATTGCAGTTATATTTTAAATTGGAAACCTATTTATAAAGCATGGAACGAATATCAAGCATTACCCGATAACGATCCTATTAAGATCGAAGGCAATAAAATACTGCCTACAGACTTCAGCGATTACAAACAGCGTAACATTTTTACTCGCTATCTAAAAGATACATTAGGAGCCAACGATCCATATGTATATTATTTTTTATGGAATGAGGGCGACTGGAACGAGCGTAATGCAGAACGTCAAAAGACAGACGAAGCAAGTCTCTTTCCTGGAGTTGTAGATTGGGTGGAGAATTTACAAACGCAAGGAATAATTGATCGCATAGGTAGAGTAATATTTTTTCATTGTGATCATAACGGCCGTGCATTTGAACACAGAGATCTAGATGCAAATAACGGTGTACATGATGATAAACAGTACAGTCCGCACAATAACGAATTTATACACATACGTTACCGCACAAAAAGAGGATTTTATGTCTGGGATCCTGAAACACAAAACAAACAATACATCAATTGTAATGCTGCTTTTTGGAATGACCAAGATTGGCACGGTGGCGAAGAATCAAAAGAAACTGAATACGGATTAAGGATTGACTGTAAATTTTCAGATAGTTTCCGCAAAACACTTGGTATTGATCATTTAGAGAATTATTAATGAAATATATAGGAAACTATATACAAGATATTCCTAGTAAGTTGATTAATTATTTGCTGAATAATGATGGGCAACCTCGTCCTAATAATTTATCTAAAGAAGCAATTAACGCATACGATACATATGCTAAAGGTCAAGATGTAGGGTACGATTTATCTGCAACTTATTGGCATATATTTGAATCTCAAGACATACCTATGGAAATTATTCCTACATGGACAATAGGAAAAGTGCATTGGTGGATTACTAAAATGATGCCTGGAGACATGATGCCTATGCATGAAGACCCGCCAACTCTAGAGCATGACTGCAATAGGTTTTGGATGCCATTACAAGATTACGAAACAGGTCATGTGTTTATTATAAACGACAAACTAATAACAAATTATAAAGCAGGTGATGTGTTTGCATACAATGTTGCACAAGACAATCACGGTGCAGCAAATATAGGATTTACTCCAAGGCTAGTATTACAGGTTACTGAGTTTAATCCCACCTAACTTCAAAGTCACTTATATAACTTTTGGCATTTAATGCATAATCTATAACATCTACTAGTTGTTCTGCATTAGTATATGGTTCGTGACTTCTAATTTCTTTGAACATAATATTACCAAATTTAACTAATATACTTTGTGGTAAGCAATAATCCAAAGCCATGCCTTTTAAATGCAAATCTTTATACTCTAAATGTGTTTTATTTAATAAAAGTTTTTCAGCAATGTAAGAACTTTTTTCACGTATGCGATTAAAATATGTCCAGTTGTTCATTTCTAAAATAGTTTGCATATCTATTTCAGTAACTAAACTTCCAAAACTAATAATTTTTCGTGGTGTAGCAGGTTTTACATTATTCCATGTATTCCAGGTTAACGCAAGTAAATCACTTTGTATTGTTGCAAAACTTGCTAGATTGAAGAATAACGTTGCATCATCTATTGCTCTTGCAAACTCACAAATTTGATCAGGCAGTGTAACACCGTGTGTTCTGTCAATAGGAATCCAATCATAATCAAAATTTTTCATTACAATTTGTCCTACTTCTGAACTAGCACCTGTAATTACTGCTTTCATATTATCCCCAAATATTAAAAATATACTTTGGCACTAACCCTGCGTTTGCTCCGGCGTGCCAACTTTTGCGATCTGGCCACTGCCAAACTGCGCCTTGTGGTTGTTTATATAAACAAGTGTCGCCAACAATAATAGTGTGGCCATCTTCAGGACCACTTACATGACAATGATATCTTTGTAATTGTTTACCTGCATTTAATGTTTCTTCATGATCGGTTACGTCCCAATGCCAAGGTGCAACATCGCCAGGATTGACACGACTTATCCAACAATTAATATAGCTCTCCATTCCTACATAATCACAAAATTTTTTAACAATGTCAGCATCAAATTGCAGATCAGGTAATAACATATCCCAACGCATATTGCCACCTTCACTGTTCATTTTATAACCTGCTGCTCGTAAAGGACCTGCTACATCATCTACACCCGGTACATCCATTCCTACATCATGCCTCGGTCCTACATAATCAGGTTGTTGTGTTATTAAATGATCAAGCAAACTTTGCCAGTCTATAGTATCGCATATACCAATATACTTTGCTTCTTGCATTAAATTTTCTCCGGCCAGTAATTTTTACTGTACTCTAATGTATAATTATATGTTGCCTCGCAATCAAGATATCCGTCTACAAATGGAAATCGTTTTTTATCATTTATTATTGTTCCTAGTAGCTCTTGCGACATAAGTGTAGATTGTGTCGTACAACCGTATAAATCAGATATTTTTAGTTTGCCGTCTTGAATAAAAAATGTATGTGGATAAACATTTATCTTTTTTATTCCGTCTTTTTCTAAATCATTTAATATTTCTCTTACTTGTTTTTTATAATCTATTTCGATGTCTATATTATTGTGTATTAAATGATTAAGATTATTGCCTCCATATGCAAACACAATTAATAATTGTGACGCATCTATTTCAAGCATTTTATAACAGTACGATTTATTTTTTAATTTATTGTAATATTCTATTTCTCTATCAAACCAATACTTATCTTTAAACTGCATAAAGATACAGATGTCGTTATGCCTTGCTTCATATAGATCACTTAATGGACCCGGCCAGCCATTTTTATATTTTTCTAAAGGTTTTAAATTTTGCCAATTCATATTTCTATCTTAAATTTTTTGTTATTAGGAATATTTTTTATTTCAGACTTTGCTAATGACAACCAAACCGTACTGTCTTTATATTTAAAATTTTTAATTTTTTCCTTTTTGTTAAGTTTATTCAACCAAGGAGAAATTAAATCATCAAACTGATACCTATAATCGTGTTGTTCGTACGCTGGACTGATTTTTATATCCACCATATCTAATTCTTTCGAAGGCGTTAATAATTGTCTTACGACTAACTGCACCCTATCTATACTTCCAAAGTTACTAGCAACATGACGAACACCGGTATCCATACTATACCAAGCGCCGTCTACTGTTGTCTTGTACATAGTTTCGCTATCTAAATCTATAAGATAACTTTTCTGCGCCTGTAATGTAAGATGCCATCTGTCATCAATATCAGTATGGCATACATAAGTTGTGCCAGGTTCTAATATTATAACTCTTGCTTCTCCTTTGTCTAAAGGTAACGTATTGAGAATGTCTTCCCATACTGTTCCTTTGTATTCGGATTTGATTTCCCAGGGATCGTAAAAGAAATTTCCAGTAGGTTGATTTAAAATAATTTTACTTTTACTATCTAAATCTTTTAAAATTGGTACCTTAATTTGGTGTTCAGTTCTACTTAACATTAAAATATTTACCGTATAAGTATTAGTATGGAACTATACCTGAATTCTGAATGGCAAAAAATTGGCATAAGTTTAAGTGGTGGTGCAGATAGTGCATTACTGGCTTATTTGCTATGTAGCAATACCAATGCAGACATACATTTTACAACACAAATACGTATGTGGAGGACTAGGCCATGGGCTGAATATGTTGCTGAAAATGTAGTAAGTTGGTTTAAAAATAACTTTGATAACAATTTTACACATCATACTAACCTTGTTCCTCCTGAAATGGAAGAACCTAGTACAGATTTAATTACAGATGAATACGGAAAAAAGAAACCTGGTAATAGAATAATACTTAGGTCATTTAACGAGTACATTGCACACAAACATAAACTAAATGCATTATATGGTGCCGTAAATAAAAATCCAGATATAGAATTTGACGGACGAGTTGAAGAAAGAGATGAAGGACATTTAGAACCTCATTTTATACATGACGGCATTGACATCTGTCATCCTTTCGTGTATACTAAAAAGGATTGGATCATAGAACAATATTATAAAAATAATATCACAGATTTGCTAGACATAACACGAAGTTGCGAAGGCGAATTTAAAGGCTTAGATTATGAAACATATACAGCAGGCGACACAGTACCTGAATGTGGAGAATGCTTCTGGTGCAAAGAACGAGAGTGGGCAATTGAAAAAATCAAATAGTTGTACGTTTTGTATGCACCCTTTTACAGGGTTAGCAACAAGAGAAGATGGTGCTATAAAAGTATGCTGCCGTAGTCAACCTATTGGTTGGATACAAAATGAAACACTAGAAGAAGTTTGGAACGGCGATAAAATGAAAGAAGTTAGACGCCAAGTATTAAATGACGAACGTCCAGACGTATGCAAACCGTGCTTCGACCTTGAAGATCAGGGGGTAGAGAGCTTACGACAGCGTCATACAGCAGGGGTAATACCTGAAGCTAGGGTCAACTTATACCCTGATGCATTAGACGCTTTAGACGACGATTATGCAATGCCATTTGAGCTTCCTACTATGGAAATTAAACTCAATAACTTATGTAATCTTAAATGTAGGATGTGCAATCCATTAGACAGCACACAATGGAAAGACTGGGATCAAGTTACAGAATTTTATAAAAAAGAAAACAACTATCTTATTCCTACAGTGGAAAAACTTGTAGATACCCCGGGCAAATATATTGGGCCGTTTGATAACAGTGATAATTGGTGGGCAAGTTTTGAAAAACTTTTGCCATACTTTAGACGTGTAGAGTTTGCAGGTGGTGAACCATTAATGGACCCGTATCATTACAAGATACTAGATAGACTTGCAGAATACGGTGAAAACATAGAACTAAAATATGCTACAAACGGTACTACACTAGGTATAAAAGGCGGCCGTACTATACACGACTACTGGCCCAAATTTAGGAGTATTGCAGTAAACGTGAGCATAGACGGCATACATGATGTATATGAATACATTAGAGGCAATGGTAAATTCAGTGAAGTAGAGGAAAACGTAAAAGTATTTAAGAGCTTTCCTAATGTAAGCAGAGTAGTAGGTGCGTTTACTGTACAAGCAAATAACATACTACAAATTAGTAAAGTAATAGAATACTTCTTAGAAGAAATGGGCATTATATTTTATTCGCACAGAGTAAATTATCCAATGGCTCTAAGTGCTCAGGTTATACCTCAAATGTTAAAAACAAAAGTTATTAACGAACTAGAGCAAATGAAAAGTAAAGTATTAGCCTACAAGTTAGTTCAAGAAAATGATTTACTTAAAAAAGTTACACTGCAACAAATACAAGACAATATAAACTTTTTAGAAGCAAAAGATATGCATAAAACACACTGGTCAGATTGCGTAGCATTTAACAAAGCATTAGACGCAACACGTAATCAAGACTTTATAAAAACTAATCCAGAGTTTAAGTCGTATGTTTGATCTTATACTAACAAACGGCAAGGAAGACGTTAGTGTACCATTTACTGTAAGAAGTACAGACATTGCTAAAAAATGGTTTAATGAATTAATACAGAACTACGAATTATACGAAACAGATAGATTTACTAACTGGGGCGCACACGATCTTATATCCGAACTCAACGAGTGTATTTCTAAAGTAAATGATTACGAAGTTTGTATTGACCGTTATATTAGTACTAATAGTACTGACATTCAAGGAGATTTAAACTACTTACACAAATTTTTTGAAGAACTCCGTGGAGATGTCAACAAAAGTACAGAATGGTTTAATTGCGCTCCGTTAGAAATACAAGAATGTGTTCAGCGTTTTAATGTGTTAATACATAAATTAGAATCAGAAACTAGAACAAAAAATCATCCTACAGTAGTTGTTACATTTAAAGATAGGCCTATAATTAATCTTACTGAACAAGATATGACTCACTTTACTTTTAGATGGACACATGGTACCGTTTATATTAACTACTGTCAAGTAGGAAAAACTGTATTAGATGTTTTTAAAGACAAAGACAGTATTGCAGAAGGAGTAAGGCCGCAAGAATATTATAGTGCAGATTTTATGGTTAAGTTTGGTCCTACTACTTTTTACGCAATGTATCTGTTAAGAAAATTATATTTAAATTTATGGATCAAACGACAAACTTTTAAATTTAAAAATTTAAATCTAGGTATGATTCCTGTTGCAGATTTAGCAAATAAAGTAGATATAGAAAAACTAAAAATGTTTAATACAGTTAAGGGTGTAATATGTATAAAATAGAAAGTAGGTGGGGACATCAAGATTCTATACACGTTGAATGGAACCTAGGCAAACGCTGCAACTTTGATTGCGGATATTGTCCGGCTGAAATACATGATAATTTTAGTCCTCACACACCTATTAAAACTTTATTACACACAATAGACGAACTAGCAGAAATAGGAAAACCTATAAGGTTAAGTTTAACAGGTGGCGAACCTAGTGTTCATCCTAATATAGAAGAGCTTTTAGAGTATGCTAGTCAAAAATTTGACTGGGTAAACATGACTACTAATGGTACAAGGAAACCTAACTGGTATACTTTATTGCCTGTTCAGCATCTGGTGTTTAGTGTGCATTTTGACAACGATCACTGGCGAAGAGTTACTGATAATATCATTGTATATACCCAACAAATAGACATGGATGAAAGCAATATGCTTTTTCAAATAAACGTAATGGCGCATCATGAACATATGGACAATGTAAAACAATGTGTAACTGCATTAGATTCATTTCACATTCCGTATGTTGTAAGAAGAATACGATGGACCGAGGCCGATAATAGAGATTGGTTTGATGACATGAAGTATAACGAAAAAGATTTACAATGGATATTGGATCGAAACGCTACTGCTAAAGCAAACTGTGTTATAGATGATAAAGAATTAATTCATGCTAATGATATTATAAAAAAACACATGAATAATTTTGAAGGTTGGAAATGTAATGCAGGTATTGAAAGTTTAATGATTAACTGGGACGGCGAAGTTCATCGTGCTACTTGCAGAGTAGGCGGAAGTTTAGGTAATATTTACGAAGGAACTTTTGTTGCGCCGGAAGAATCTATTATCTGTACTAGAAAATGGTGTACGTGCGCCGCAGATATTCCGTTAACTAAGGTTGCCACTTTGTAATATGAGTGTCAGGTTGGCAACTGCAACTCATAAAAGGACAATCGATAGTAGTTAAATCAAACGAACTTTTATCAAACTTCTCAGCAAAATCTTCTGCAAACAAGTTTATATTATAGTCTTTAAATAAATTTGCATTACAACTTCCTTTTACGGTGCCGTCAAAAATAATAACTAAGTTTTCTAAAGCAACATTGCACTTCCAATTTTTAAAATAGTTTACTTTATTATTAATATAGTCACTAGTCCTATGTGGCTCTACCGAACCGTCTTTGTGCATTGCAACACTGTCTACACTTCTAAATAGATGCATATGATTTAGTATAAAATCACTATCTGGTAATCTTTTTAAATCCTGCTTCATGTATTCAACTTGCTCTTCTGTATAACTATGATTATCTTTACCTGCAAAGTCAACTACTGGTTTGGCTTCGATAAACCAAGGATACTTACTTATTCGCATTTTATCTACAATGCCTACACACTTATCGAAATACTCTGCATCCATTAGCACTAGTGCAGTACAAGTAATGTCTTGACTGTATAGATAATCTAATACTTCTATACAATGATCTATATCAGCAAATTCGTGATGGACACTTAACGTAACTTTGTCAAGATGTTTGCTGTTTTCTTTCCACCACCTAAGTGTTCTGCTACCATTTGTTGTAACAGTCAGTTCAACGTTATGTTTTTCTTTAATACCTTTTGTAAATTCTCCGAAGTATGGCCATAACGTAGGTTCGCCACCACCTACTAAATTTATATCAAATTTTTTCTTTCCGTGTTTTTCTTTATATAAATCAAATAATAGATTAAAATTATTTAAGACAGTTTCTATGTTTTTTGGATATCTATAAACAGCATCTTTACTTCCTGGGAAGCAGTACGTACAATTAAAATTACATATATCCGTTGGCCAAAAGCGAATATCTAAAACATCTTTAGGCTGAAGATTTAATATTTTAATAGGTTGTTCAATCATAATAAATGGGCCAGTTCAGGAAATACTTTTGCTGCTTCTAATCCTCGAATTGCATCTAACTTGTTTACATATTCTTTAAACCCGGGCAATAAATGACTGTTGTCTTGTGCATTCATGTGATTTAGTACTGCTTCCCAACGTTTCCAACCGTACGGATTAATCTTCCAGTAGTCGTCGTCCTGCCTGTAGTTATTCCATAACCAATCTTTAAAGTCCATAAAACGTTCTTCAACATCTTGTTTATCTTCTTTAGATAATATCTGTATGCTTAAAAATGTAGGAATATACAGTAAGTGCATATTAACTAATCCGCCGCCCATTTGTACATCGCCAGGTACAGTGCCTGTGTTTAGTTTTTTAAATCCACTTTCTACTTTCCATTTCATAAAATCTGGCAAGTGTTTTACATTGAATATTTGTATCGCTGTTGCAAGACTAGTCTGTATGTTATCTGGAGTGTTATCAAGCATATGTAAAGTCTTTTCTACAGTATCCCAATTGGTAGGAAAGCGTATGTACTCATCACGTTCGTGACTTGCATCCATACTTACAGCAAATTTAACTTTTTTAAACTTGCTCCACATTTCAATTAGGTCTTCGTCTACTAACAACCCGTTTGAATTGTAACGTAATAGTATCTTGTCTTGATATCCTTGTCGTAATATTTCTTCAATAAATTGTTTGTGTTCTTTGATCATTAATGGCTCGCCGCCTGCAAAGTATACTTGTTTTAAGTTTGGAATTTGTCGATTCATTTCTTCCCAAAAAGTATCTTTTTCATGCCATTTATTATTAAATTCTTCTTTGCTCCAGGCCATTTGTCTTTTTACTTCTGGATCGACTAAGTTTGGTTCTAATTTTTTCCAATCGCTTACCCACTTACTTGAATCATGGGGACTACACATTACACATTTAATGTTACAAGTATGTCCTAGTCGTAAATCTAAATATACTAGTTCTTCAGGTACGGTTCCATCTTCTTTTGTTTGTTTTAATAATTCAGGAATATCAATGCCATCTTCGTCTCTATGCCAAGTCATTGTTTCCCATATACGTTTAGACACTACGCCTACTTTTTCTTCTTCGTAGCACTTGCGGCAACTAGCAGGAATTTGTCCTGCCATCATGGTCTTCCTAACACTTTTCATGTAGTCATTGTTCCAGGCTTCCATGGGTGTTTCTCGACCAAAGTTTGCTGGCTTGCCGTGTTCCATGCGAACTAGCCCTACTTCGTGATCGTTCCCCGCTCCACTAGCATTTGCACTACAGCACAATCTCATATCGCCGTTTGGTCTTGTAGCAAAGTGTATCCACGGTAAAGCACAAAATGTAGGTGTTGCTAAAGAAGCAATTTCTCTTTGATATTGCCCTAGTTGTGTTTCTTTGTCGTTAAAATGATCCATTAATTTCTCTTATGCTGGTACCATATGTTCAGGTAAACAATTAAATGCCATTGTAATCCTATCGTAGTTATCTGTGTGTGGCAAAGTCAAGTGCTGTACATAACTTGGAAAAATTATAACAAGTCCTGGCTTAGGCTCAATATTAAAACTATTATACATATGATCGTTAGGTATTTCAATTGCTGAAAGGCTTCTAGCATAACACGGATCTATAAATGTAG
>Ga0222718_10003360_pt1 | contig 13765 bp, 12 predicted proteins | sample C33_27DmetaG_FD_165045 | JGI IMG/M metagenome (GOLD analysis project Ga0222718, IMG submission 165045) | Estuarine water microbial communities from San Francisco Bay, California, United States - C33_27D | ecosystem: Environmental > Aquatic > Marine > Unclassified | place: USA: California... | reverse complement strand
CTCACGCGCCCGTTGAAGGGCGCCGTCTCCCACCAGTAATGGGCGGATGGAGGCGTCATCCTCTACTCGTCTGAGCGCTTCCTCGGGGTCCACATCGAGCCATACCGACACTCTGTCCCCCGTCAACGCGGCCAGCCGGCCGGCCTGAGCTGCCCATCCACCGCCACTCGCAACCACCACGTCCTGTGTCCGCAGCACATCGTCAGCGATCTCGGCCTCCACCGCACGAAAAGCCGACTCACCGGCCTCCGTGAACCACGCATCGATCGAGCGGCCAGAGCGACGCACGATCTCTTCATCCAGATCGACGAAGGCCCACGCCAGTCGATTGGCCAGAGCCATACCCACGGTTGTCTTGCCCGCACCCATGAAGCCCACGAGGACGATCTGGCGAGCGCGCAGGAGGCTCAACGCTCCCCGAAACCTCGCTCCGCCAGATACGTGAGGTATCCCTCGAGGTTCCGACGGACCTCTCCCATCGAGTCTCCACCGAACTTCTCCAGGACCGCGTCAGCAAGAACCAGCGCGACCATCGCCTCTCCCACGACGCCCGCGGCCGGCACGGCGCACACGTCACTCCGCTCCACGGCAGCATCTCCCACCGAGCCGTCACGCAGATCCACGCTGGGCAAGCGTGTTCTGAGCGTGGAGATGGGCTTCATCGCGCCTCGCACAACGAGAGGCTGGCCCGTCGTAACACCGCCCTCGAGTCCTCCGGCCCGATTCGTGGCTCGCCCGATTCCACCTGACCGGGCCTGATGCGGGGCGGGCACGATCGGATCGTGAACCTCCGCGCCGGATCGCATCGCGCCTTCGAACCCGATTCCCAGGTCAACGCCCTTCACCGCCTGAATCGACATCACCCCAGCAGCCAGCCGACCGTCGAGCTTTCGATCCCAGGACACGTACGACCCCAAACCGACCGGAACGCCCGTAACCACCACCTCAAAGACCCCACCAAGCGTGTCCCCACGCTCCTTGGCGTTGTCGATCTCTCTGCACATGCGCGCCGAGGCCTCGGGGTCCAGGCAGCGAACCAGGTCGCCATCGGAACGCCCATTGAGATCTTCCGGCACCTCGATCGGGTCCGCTTCAATCGCACCGATCGAGCATACATGACTGCCAATAGCGATTCCCAACTCCGCAAGGAACCGCTTGGCGACTGCACCACATGCCACGCGAGCCGCAGTCTCCCGGGCACTCGCTCGCTCCAGAATGTCTCGTACGTCCCGACGATCGTACTTGAATGCCCCGGCAAGGTCGGCATGGCCCGGTCGAGGCAAGTAGTGGGGCCGAAGCGCCTTTGGGTTCACGTCGTCCGGCGGCGACGCATGGGCCATCGCCGTCGTCCAATTCTCCCAATCTCGATTACGGATGACCATGGCGATGGGCGAACCCAGAGTCTCACCCAACCGCACTCCGCTCAGCAGTTCCACGCGATCCTGTTCGATCTTCATTCGGCGACCGCGGCCGTACCCGCCCTGTCGGCGGGCGAGTTCGGGATCGACGTCCCGTTCTACATTCAGATCCAGACCAGCGGGCACGCCCTCGAGGAGCGCAGTGAGCGCCTTTCCGTGCGATTCACCGGCTGTGTGGAAATGAAGAGAGGTCATGCCGACTGTTGAGTTCAGGCGCGAAGCCACGGCCGGCACCGGACCTGAAAAAGCCCGGCCTGAGCCAGGCCCGCACCGACTCCGGAGCGTACCCTCTACGAGAAGTTAGAATGGCCGGCGGCGATGACCAACCCGCTTAGTTGGTGATGGTAACTCTGACGGAATCCCGCCCTGTCTCGCCGGCCAGATCCAGCAGTTCGACCACGACATACACATCCCCACTCACCTGCCCTGCTGCCGGAGACATCGTCGCAAACGCGGACAAGCTCGTGGCCGTAAGGCTCTGGGTGACACTCTGGTAGGCTTCGGTATCCTGGCCCACATATCGACCCACTACCGTGTACGACGCGGCCCCTTCCGGTGCCCCGATATCGAAGCCTACGCCCAACGAACTGTTCAGGCCCACCGTTGAACCATCGTCCGGAGATGTTATGGTGGCCGTCGGCCCACCCTCGCCGGATGCGATGGCAGACTGGAACAAGTTGCCGCCTTCACATCCAGCCAATGCGACTGTACCGAGCAGCGCGAGCGTCGCGTACAGCCGGAGCCTTCTTGCGTCGTGGTTCATCGTCGGTCCGGTCGTCGAGTCTTACTGAAGCGAGCTACGAACGAGCGTCGGCGTCACTAGGATAATCAGATCTCGCTGGATCTCCTGTTCACGGCGCGTCCGAAACAGCCCGCCAATGAGAGGGAGGTTCATCAACAGTGGGATGCCCGCCACCGCTTCCGTACGTTCAGACTGGGTCAGCCCGCCGATGACGACCGTCTCGCCATCCCCCACCAGCACTCGTGTCTCTGCGCGCTGGGTACGGAAGATGAACCCGGCATCCGAGTCGGCGAGCTCCGCTGCGGAACGTTCCGCCAGCACTTCCAGCAGGATCTTGTCCCCGGTCACATGCGGAGTAGCCTGGAGTTTGATGCCGGTCTCTTGCTGCTCCACCTGAGCCACAGGGAAGCCACCGCCAGCGCCGCCAGCACCGCCGGCTGCAGCCGCATCAATCACGCGAATCGGGGTCAGCTCACCGACCAGGAGGTCCGCAGCCTGATTGTCGAGGACCGTAAGTTGAGGGGTAGCCTCGATGTCACTCAGCTGAACCGACTCCAATGCGTCCAGGAAGCTCACTAACGTGTGCCGCCCGATGACCATCGAGGTCAGGAGTTGAAGCGTCGGCGCCGTGACACGCGCCGAAGCGTTACCGAGGGCGCCAATGGAGTTCCCCCCGAGAAGAACCGACTGGGTTCCCTGAGGCACAGCTTCGCCAGGAAGTGGACCGTCACCATCGGGATCCACGAAACCAGAGGTCAGCGAGTTGAACTGGTTCCCGCGGGAGTCCTTGAGTTCGTAGGTAACACCCAATTCATCGAGCGCCGTGCGGTTCACGAAGATGATTTTCGCCTGGATCGATACCTGAGGGGTCTCGACGTCCAGCTGAGCGAGCATGTCGGACACCGCGTCTTGCACCCGCTGGATGTCGGACACTACGAGTGTGTTGGCCCCTGTACTCGCACTCACGTTACCACGCGCCGTCAACAGCGGCTGCACGAGGGTCTGAATCTCCGCGACCGTGCCGTAAGAAATCCGGTACGCCCGCGTCAGAATCGTCTCAATCTGTTCTCGGTCATTGATGTCCGAGATGTTGTCGACCCGGATGATCCCGTTGGCGTCTTCCTCACCCACGAGGCCTTGGCCTGCCAGGATGGTCATCAGGGCGACATCCCAGGGCTGGTCGTTGATGTCTGCCGTGACGAAGCCCGTGACGTTAGATCCCGGCACGATCGACTTGCCGGAGAACGCCGCGAACGCCAGCAGAACGTCGTTGACCGGAGCCTCGGTCCACGTCACGGAGATCCGACGCGCTTCCTGCACGGGCGCCACAACCGCAACAGACGATGGCACCATCGACGTCGGGTCAAACGCGGGCTCCTGGGCACCCGAGGACCATGGCTCGAAATCACCCACGGGGTTGTCCAGATGAATCCGCAGCCCGCGAGGATCGTCTAGAACCTCGTAGTCGAGACTCTGCTCCAGCACGAAGACGAGTCGCACGACATCCTCTGCGTACTGGCTGGAACGCATCGAGATGATGCCGCCCCGGGCAACCGCGGAAAATTCGGCGCGAGGCAGCGCGTGTGTCGCGCCCATGAGGTCAACCACCAGGCGGTGGGGCCCTTCCATGACAAAAGAGCGATATTCGACGCGCTCATCAGTCGCGACGAGAATGCTCGTCTGCGACGCCATCGGCGTGATCGTCACTTCCGTGACGGCCCCACCGAGGCCGAGGAGCGTGCCCGCCCACAGAGCGAACATCGACGTCATGAGGTGCCTCCCTCGCGGCTGGATACGAAGTTCATAGTGTTTCGTTCGACTGCGTCGAAGACCTCCACGTCGACGACCACGGCGTCTCGGCGGATCTCGACAATGGTAGCGTTTCCGATGGTCTGACCGACCTTCAGATAGTAGGCATCACCGGCGACACCACTGGTTGTTCCGTCTTCCGCGACAGTGACAGACCCCGTCGAGATCACGGCCACACTGGAAGCCGGATCGGGAGAGAACATGATCCCAATCAGCGTGAGCTGCTCGTAACGCGGACCTCCCGCTGTACCCTCGAGAGGCAGGAACGGATTACGTCGCGTGAACGCCGGATAAGAAAACACTTCCCGCTCGAAGACGAGCTCGGTGTCCGAGAGTGGAGGGGTCGGCGCCTGGCCCTCGGCGGAAGTCGGGAGGGCCACAGCTGCGCAGGTGCCGAGCGCGGCCAACGCCACAACGAATCTCTTCATCATCAGCCTCCCGGCAATTCAGCCGGAGCGATGGAGGTCGGATCGAGGAGGACGTACGTCTCGATCCGGAACGACGCTTGGACTGGAGACACCATGTCAGCGCGTTGACTCACGCCGGAATAGGTCTGCATTTCGATCTGAACTGGCGTGACGATCCGCGGCAGGCTCGCGATCTCGGTGAGGAAGCGGGCCACCTCATGGTAGCCACCGACCACCGTCATCTGGTACCCAGTGCGGTTATAAGGGCCCGCGGGTTGCGTCGGCTCGGGATCGAGGCCCACAACCTCAACATTCGAGACACGGGCTCGCGCCTGGATATCATCCACGAGGGCGGGGACCTCCTCCTGGGCTGGAATCAGCTCTTCCAGACGGGCGACATGCCGCTCGTACAGAGCCATACGCTCCTCCAGACCGGCTCCGCCTCGCATCACAATCACGCCAGCCTGCGTGTTCTGCATGTCCAGGGTCTCGATCCGATCCCGGACGAGGTCATTCGCCTCGTGTTTCGGCGCCATGAAGTAGGTCGCGAACGGATAAATCAGCGCAAGGACCACAATGCCGCCAAGCATCCAATTGCGCTGGGTCGGGTCCGTGGGGTTGTACCAGGCCATGTCTCAGTTCCCTGGTTCGGAAGTTTGGGCCTGCGTGACCGCGTCAACAAACAGTGGCACGGTCTCGAGCTCATCTATGCCCGGCGACTCGTAGGTCATGACGAGTTCGAACGTGTAGACCAAGTCCTCCGGATTCGCCTCGGACGGAACCTGTTGCATCGTCTCGGGACTCACACCGCGCAAAAAGCGTGACGCTTCGAGGCGACGCATGTACCGGGTGATGGCGAAGAGGGACCCGGCCCGCCCGGTAACCCGAACCGTGAGCGGATTGTCGCTCTGGTACATCACCTCACGGAGCCAAAGGAAGTCGGGGACTGCAGCCGCAACCTCGTCCAGAATGTGCGGCCAGACGTACCGGCCCGCATCGATCTCCTGAATAATCGCCACACGCTCTTCAATGGAGTCGCCGCGGGCCTCCAACTGACGGGTTCGCTCGATAATCGTCGCATTGCGGATGGAATCATTCACCGCTTCTTCAAGCGCGACGCCGAGATTCTCCGTCTCGGTTCGCACGTTCAGGAGAGCCTGGCCCATGTAACCCAGCGTGAGCGCAGCGGCGACGGCGAAGAAGGCGGAATAGGGGTCTACCGAGCTTCCGCCACCACCTCCGCCTCGGTTGGTGAGGCCCTTGAGTGCGCCAGCGATACCGGCAAACGGGCTTCCGCCCCGGCCGCCTTTCCGCCCACCCGGAAGTAAATTGACTTCGATCACGTTATCGCGTCCTGGTCCTAGGCCCGGAGAGCCAATCCGAGCGGCAGCAGCAGCATCGGAGCAGCCTCGTCGATGGACACTTCACCTTCCGCGCCGGGGCGCACAGGAACTCGCTCGAACGGGTTCACGATCTCCGTTTCCACGTTCATGCGACGAGCGAGAGACTCAGCCATGCCCGGGATTCGAGCACCACCCCCGCTCAGGAAAATACGTCCGACGGAGTTGCCGTCCTCGCGAGTCATGAGGAAGGCGCTCGCTCGCTCGATGCCGACGGCGACTTCGTCCGCGGAGGATGCGACAAAGCTTTCGAGATCGGTCGTCGTCTCGCGAGCCTGAACGACATCCTCCGCCTGTTCAGCGGTCAGGCCGCGCTCCCGCTGAAGGTCCTCACGAATCTTCCGGGAGCCGAACGGGATGTCGCGCGTAAGAATCGGGACGCCATTCTCAAGAATGCTGACGTTCGTCGTCTCATGGCCGACATTGACCAGCGCCACGATCCCGCCAAGAGCCTCGGGATAGTTGTACTCGAAGGCGTTATGGAGCGCGAAGGCATCGATATCGATGATGATGGGTTCGACTCCGGCGTCCTGGAGGAGTCCAACTTTGTTGTCGACCAGTTCACGCTTGGCCGCAACGAGGAGCACGTCCATCTGCCTACCGTCGCCGTCAGGATTCAGGATCTGGAAGTCCAGTTCTACACTCTTGATGTCAAAGGGGACATGCTGCTCTGCCTCCCACTTGATCACGTCGCGTGCATCGGACTCTTTCATCCGATCCATTTCGATCTTCTTGATGATGACATCGTGGCCGCCGATCGCGGTCACGACCTCGGCTCCTTTCAGACCGATTTCGGCGAAGAGGCCGGACACGGCATCGGAAACCAGGCCGTAATCCATGATCTCGCCCTCGACGATTGCGTCGGGGAGGAGCGGTCGCATCGCGACGCGGACGACTTCCGGCTGATCACCGGAGTGGTCCACCTCAACGACCTTTACGAAACCGGACCCGATATCGAGACCGATCTTGTTTTTGTTTCGTCCGAAGAGGCCCATGCTTCGCCTTTTAAGCGAGGAGTCGGGGGCAGGAAATCATCAGAATCACGTGGTCAGGTTACACTTGAAACTTCAGGCTTGTCAATGAAAAAATGCGGCTTGGGCATAACCAAAAAATCAGTAAACATTTGACGGGCTCTGGGCGCAAAAAACGAGCCGTGGAAGCTCCGAGGCTCGACACCGAGTTGGCTCGTCAGTTCGCCACCGCACTCATGTCGACCCAGCTTCGTTGCGCAAGCGGTCGAGCGCGAGAGAGCGACGCGTTGTTCAGGATGGCTCGCTGCACCGTGCAGCTGGAGTACGTGATCTCCGACCCACCTGTGAGAGATTGTTGGTCGATGGACACATTGGACGCCAGGACAGCGCCGATGATGCGGTTACCACTTCCCTGAGTCTCAAAGGTCCCTTGAACAATGATGATGCCGTAGAAGAGGAAACCTCCGCGCAGGGACAGATCCCCATCGACAAGCAATATCCCCTGGCCGGTGCCACCGGACTGAATGGTGACGTCCCCATTCGAGTAGATGAGGGGGAAGTATGAGCCACAGGGACCGGTGGGCAGCGTATCGCCCCAGTTGTCCAGCGGATTTGGGTCGCACCTGCCCGTCGGAAAGGTGTCGGGTTGAGTCCCATTGATTGTCGGACGGAGCGGACTCACGTCCTTCCCTTCGGCGGCAGCGAGCGCCGTAAGCTGCCCCCAGTCCATGTTGCCGAAGTTCGTGAACGTGGAGTCGACAATGTTCGAGTCTTCATCGTACGGGGGGTTGCCCGCAACGGAACCACCACCCACGGTTCCAATGATGGACGTATCGTTCGTCAGAATTCCGGTGGTGTCGTTGGTCGCGAAAGCTCCGCAGTACGGGCCCCAACTGGTCGGCGTAGTGTTCACACCGTTGACCATCGCTCCACCCTTGACCGTGGTCTTACCACGCGTGGTCAACGCCGCCGGGGGATCGATATTCGCGAAGATCATCTTCGTCACGATCCCGATCGTGCGCTCTGCACCTGACCAACGAGCGCCGCCCTCCGTGACCGTACCTGTGGACGTCAGGAAGTACACGAAATTGTTGGAGTTCGCGATCGAGACCTCCCAGATCCCGCTCGCGATCGTGTCCGTGATCGTCGTGTCGGACCACACCGCAATGTTGCCGAGCTGGTATCCGTTCCAATTGCCGAGCACTTCGTTTGCGCCCGCCTGAGCTATGTTCACAGCCATATTGGCGTGCTTGCTGGCGACGCCAATCCGCAACTCCTGTTGCGCAATGAAGAAGCCCGCGGTGACCAGCACGCCAATGATGACCAAAGCGCCAATGACGGTGGGGAGGGCAAACCCTCTGCGGTTTCTGGTTCTCATTTGCATGTCACCTTAGGCGAGTCCGGACAGCCCCTAGTTTCGGGTATGGATCCAGACCCGAACGGAGTCTGAAACCATCTGACCAAGTGAGTTGAGGACCTTCGAGCCAGTGCGCACAATCACCTCGATCTGAGCGACGTCGGCAGCCGTACTCGTGACCGCTCCCAGTGCGTCGCGGTAGGTGAACTCCAGACCATTTCTGTCCATGAGGGGACCTGCAATAGGAATCATGTCACCGGTGCCCGTCCGACGTGCCAGATAGAGATCGCCCGCCATCATGGTCGTACCGAAGGTGAAGTCCTGGTAGCTCCTCACGGGAGCGCCGATGCCCACGGAGTCGGCGGCGAACAGCGCGCTCTGGCCATCGAACTGAAGCGCCAGACCCGGGTCACCGTCCTGAGGGCACGTGATGCTGGCGGAGTCGACCTGCGAAACACTCGAGGCGAACCATGTATCGTCCGAATCGACATCCTCGTCGTTGTCAGCAAAAACGAAGACCGAGTCACCCGCGGCAAAGCGATTCGCACCACCCATGATATAGAGCGTGTCCCCATCGGCGAGCAGGAAGTCCTTGATGACCGTCACCACAGGACTCGTTCCCGTGAAGTCAGTAGCGCACACGATCGAGAACTTTCGCATGAGCCGAACACGGATTGAATCGGGGGCCATGGCCAGGAGATCGCCTCCCGAAGGGCTGACCTCGCGCAACTCCGCAAACAGCACCTCCACAGCAATGCGCGTCGTCTGCTGGCCCGAGATCGTTGCCGTCTGGGCAGTGTACGTTTGCTGATTTTTGATCAGAATCTGCCCAGCCGCCAAGACGACGACGAGCCCAAGTACGGCCACAAGCAGAATCTCAACGAGGGTAAACCCTTTGCGGTCGCTCGTCATCGTCTGAGCACTCGAAACTCGAAGGTGTCCGCGACCTGGGGGTTCAGCCCGGGCGGGGCGCCCGAGGCCAGGCCTGGGCCAAGGGTCACGATCGTCACGTTCTTGGACTGCGGCCCGTCGAGCGCCGACGACCATGAGACGAAGTAGACTCCCACGGAGTCTTGGCCGGTGCTCACATCGGCGAACGGCAGCGACTGCAACCGGTCGATCGTCGTCTGAAACGCGACTGAGCGCTCGGTCATAAGGTCTGCCAGCGTGATCTGTCGCGTGATGTGGGCCGTCGTGCCGGCCAGGCCGAGAACACCGACGGCGAGAATCAGGATCGCGATGATCACTTCGACCAGCGAAAACCCGTCTCGCCCGGCGACCGACGTGCGGTAGTTGGCGTTGCCCATGATCAGCCGATCACCTGGCCCATGGGAAGAATCAACACCGAGGCAGTGTCCACATTTTGCCGAAATCTGAGACGAATGGTGTCATCCACATTGAAGGATGCTCCCAGCCCGAGCGTTGGGCCCCATGACCCGCAGCTCGTGTCCGCGTACCCACGCGGCGTCATGCAGGTGTAGAACGCCTGATTTCCCGACGTCTCCAGGGTGACGTCCAGTTCTTCGTCGAAATGCTGAACGTTACTCCAGTTGTACGTCGCGCCGTCCCGCCGGACTGTGGCCGCCGAGTCTCCGTTCACCCAAACTACCATGATGATCGTCTCTCCGGTTTCGATGGCGAGTGACCGAGCCCGTTGGTGCCACGACATGTACACCCGCTTGGCGCTGTTGACCGCAAAGCGAGATTGCACATTCTGGAAGCTGCTGAGGGCGATGCCCGTCAGAATGCTCCCAATCATGATTACGATGACCAGTTCGATCAGCGTGAATCCTCGTGTTCTGCTTCTCATCAACACCGCCCGTCGAGCGACCGCGAGTCCTCCGCGGCAGAAACTATCCAAATTCCGTGCCACGGTCGTACCCAATATTGATCCCGGTATGCGCAGGAGCAAAGCATTTGACACACACTGATGTGCTGCCCTTCGGCAACCTTTGCCGATTCAACACCCGGTGACGCCATGGTTCGCTCCGAGTTCTGAGCCAAAACAGAGGATCGTCTCCTGTGGCGCAGGGTGCCGGAACTGCGCCACGCTCAACCGGGGCAGTGAGTGACGCCCTCCACAATGCTTCGCTGGGCTTTCCTTCTGTCCGGAACCGCCGGCCTCGTGCACGAGGTGCTCTGGAGTCGGTATCTGGGCCTGTACGTTGGGCACGGCGCCTACGCCCAGGTCCTGGTACTCGGGGTCTATCTGAGTGGCATCGCAGTGGGTTCGGTTGCGATCTCGGACGTGTCCAAGCGCCTGAAAGATCCGCTCAGGTGGTACGCCGGCGCAGAACTGGCACTCGCCGTCTTCGGGTTGGTCTTCCACCTGACCTTCGTGGCTGCGACGGAATGGACGTACGAATCGGTCTTCCCGTCCGTCGCGAACGCCTCATGGGTGGGGTCCATACGCTGGGCGATGGCGGGAGCCCTGATCCTGCCTCAGGCGATCGTTCTGGGAATGACCTTCCCCCTGATGGCCGCAGGCCTGGTTCGAAGAGACTCGGAGCGCCCCGGGAGCGGTGTCGCCGAAGCGTACATGCTCAATACTCTTGGAGGAGCCGTCGGCGTTCTTCTGGCTGGTTTCGTGTTCATCAGGGCGTTCGGGCTACCGGGGACCAGCGTTGCTGCCGGCACGCTCAATGCCGCCGCTGCGGCGCTGGTCTGGCTGGCACTCGCGAGAGAACGCAAGGCGGGCGACGACAAAAGGGCAGCAATCGTCAAGGAGGCGGACCGACGCCTGGAACCGATTCAGGACGCAGGAAAGGGTCTCGTTCCGCTCCTCCTCACCGTCAGCTTTGGCACCGCCGTCGCCTCGTTCATCTACGAGATCGGCTGGATCCGAATGCTCGCGCTCGTCCTGGGCAGCGCCACGCATTCATTCGAGCTGATGCTGTCGGCATTCATTCTGGGGCTTGCCATGGGGGCATGGGCAGTTCGCTCTGCCGCGGACCAGACCGGGACCCCTCTTCGGATCCTTGGTGGCGTGCAGGTCGCCATGGGCCTTTGCGCGCTGGCCTCACTGCCCATCTACCTCCAGAGCTTTGGAGCCGTAGCGGGCATGGTGCAGAGCCTGAGCGGACAACCAGACGGCTACGCGATCTTCAACCTGGGGCGATATGCCCTGTGCATGATCGTCATGCTCCCCTCCACGATTCTCGCCGGGGCAACCCTGCCCCTCATTATCGGCGCCCTACTTCGCTCTGGAGCGGGCGAGCAGACAATCGGTCGGGTCTACGGGTTAAACACGATCGGCTCCGTTGTAGGCGCCGGCCTTGCCGGCTTGATCGGCCTGCCGCTGCTTGGCCTGGAGGGACTGATCACGGCGGGGGCCATGCTGGACGTCGGCCTGGGGCTCATCCTCCTGGAACGCTCGGGAGTCTGGCACCGAACTGGGCATCGTCCACTCTTCGCTGCTGGTGTCTTCTCGCTCCTGATGTTCGTGATGATCAGCTCCGTCATAGACTTCAACCCGAACCTGATCACCAGTGGTGTCTATCGCCGCGGAGATCGCGAGCAGACGGCGGCCTGGCGTAACCTGTTCTACGAGGACGGTCGTACCGCCACCGTCTCGGCCCATATCGGGGTGACGGATGGCGTTGTCGTACTGGCGACGAACGGAAAGCCCGACGCCACATTAGGGCCGCGCTGGCTGGGTGAGCGCGTAGATACGCTCGACGACGTTCCCATTCCCCAGGGGCGCGACTTCACGACCCAGGCCCTCGCGCCCCTCATCGGGCTGGCGCACAGGCCCGCGGCCCGGAACGTCGCCAACATCGGCCATGGGTCCGGAATCACAGCCACCTCGTTGCTCACAAGTGACGCAGTCGAGCGGCTTGTAACCATCGAAATCGAGCCTCTCATGATCGAAGGCTCACTGGTGTTCCTTCCTGCCAACGGACCCGCGTTCGCCGACCCACGGATCTCGTACGTCTTCGACGACGCGAAATCCTATTTTGCCTATCAAAGGGAACGGTTCGATCTGATTGTTGCAGAGCCCAGCAATCCCTGGGTAAGTGGCACGGCATCGCTCTTTACCGTCGAGTTCTATCACCGCATCACAGAGTTCCTCTCACAGGGGGGAATCTTGACCCAATGGATGCAGATCTACGAGCTGGATGACGACCTCTTCTTGTCGGTGCTCGCGGCCCTCGACGAAGTTTTTCCTCACTATCGAGTGTACCTCGTCGGGGATGCCGACGTGGCGATCGTCGCGAGTCTCGAGCCTTTGGATGCTCCCGACTGGTCTGTCGTGCAGTCCGAGTCGTTCCGCTCTATGACCTCCAGTGCGCCGCCATTCGAGCCACAGCACATGGATGCGCTGCTCATGTTCGACCAGACGACGCTCCGCTCCGTTCTGGAGCGTGACCCTCCCGTGAACTCGGACTACCGGCCGATCCTGGATCTGGGCGCCGAACGGACCCGCTTCAACCAGCAGGCCGCCGAAGGTGCGTACAGCTTCGCGATAAGCCGAGTAGACCTGGGACGACACCTCTCGGGTGAGGAGCTAAAGCCTGAGCGGTACCAGCTCGCCCCAGCGTACGGCCTTGCTCCCATCGTCCTGCGTGAGCTGGGCTCCTGGCTTCGCGGTACACTTGTCGCCCAGGGTGGAATCTCCCCCGAGGAGTTCCCCGAATGGCAGGAGGAACTGCTCCATCTACAGCGGTTCCTCACCTTCTCACGAAGTCCGATACAGCTCACGACCTGGGAAGCGTGGACCGCAAGCTTCGTCCGAGCGGAAACCGCACTGCACAGAGGAACCTCAGGATACATCGATCCGATCTTCTACGGTGTCGTGCTCAGCTTCCTGGACCAGGCCAACGCGCCCGAGCCAGCTCGGGCTGCGGTGAACCTGCTGCACGGATATGCGTTGGCGGACTGGGACCGAACGGCTGGAGCAGCCGACATCCTGGTCGCCCGGGTTGGTCGTGGCGAACCGTGGTTGACGCCGGACCTCCTCCTGGATGTAGCCGTTCTCGCCTACCTTGAGACGGGACGGCCCGACGCCGCATCTGGCGCTCACAATATCCTGGCACCAGCCACGGGACGGGCATCGGGGAATCTCAGGAATCGACTCCTGCGCGCGATGATCGACGAGGCGCTCGAAGCCAACTGACGTGGGTAACGACTCAGTTTCCAAACATGTTCCGTGCTGGATGGAGCGGGCGTGAAGCCGGCCGGTGGGCTACGAACGCCTCCAAGGCTGAGCGGGCGAAGCCCCGTTCCTGAATGAAGGCAGCGCCCGGAGCCACCTCGACTCCGCCCATGGCGACAATCAGACCCGCGAAGGTGCCGTCCCGCACCAAGACCGATCCGTCGATCAGCAACAGGCCACGAAGGTACGCACCGCTGGTCAGGATAACGTCACCTCGCCCGGACAGCAGGATGTGACCGGAGCCCCCACGCACCTCCAGGTCCCCCTCCAATCGTCGCTGAGCAACGAATGTCCGGCATGAAGACGTGCCGAGTGGGTCTCCCAGATTCTCCGGGACTGTCGTGTCACACCGACCAGACACGGTCGCCACCCGGGGCGATAGCACTCCGGAAACAGGCTCAACGCCCTCCATAAAATCGTCCAGAGAGAGGAGCCCAACGACGACCGAGTCGCCGACAGCGATCGACGGCGGTGACGCCGGCACCCCGGCGAACGACACCGTCGCG
>Ga0222718_10003359_pt1 | contig 13766 bp, 15 predicted proteins | sample C33_27DmetaG_FD_165045 | JGI IMG/M metagenome (GOLD analysis project Ga0222718, IMG submission 165045) | Estuarine water microbial communities from San Francisco Bay, California, United States - C33_27D | ecosystem: Environmental > Aquatic > Marine > Unclassified | place: USA: California... | reverse complement strand
AAACTTGCACTATCTGTTCCATCTGTTTTTCCATAACCTGTAAGAGCATAAACATCATACTTGTCTGAAAAAATATTATCTATTGTAACTGCACCAACACCTGTAGAAATTGTTTCAGATTTTATAAATTCTAAATTACCTGCCATAATCTAACTTTCTGCAATTCCATATAGAGAAAATACACCACTTACAATATTATTTCCAGTTGAACTATCAAATAGTCTTATTCCATCTACAACAGTTGTTTCAGGTGATACTCCACTACCAAAATTATTTGCATAATTACCATCATAATTTATAAGAGTAGAATGTGTTGTTTGAAAACTGTACTTTGAACTATCCCCTAAATTATAAAAGTAAGAATATCCACTAACAGAGCCATCAGCATTATCAGAAACACCACCTGCATAAGTATTAATTCTTAAATGAGATACATTTGTTGATTTAGTTTCTGTAAATGTACCTGTAGAAGCCATTCTTAAATATGCCTGTTGATAACCAGCAGTATCTATAACACCACTATTAAAAAATCTTATACCTAAATTAGAAATACCTGTACTTGCAAACTGTACATTATTAGCAGTTAAAAAATGTACATTATAAGTGCTTTCTTGTATTGAAGTAAAATCAACTTCTGCTACTGCACTTGTTACAGTTTGAGTTTCAATTAATTCTAATTTACCAAAATCTCCAGACCATTGTTCTGCAATTAATAAGTCAGTTACATCGTTAACTTCAAAGATACCTGTATTAGAACCTCTAGCTTGTGTAGGACTTGAAGGAACATATCCATATTCGTTTGATTTATCTACCATAATCTATTCTACCAAATCCCAACTTGTTGTTTCTTCGTTCCATTGATAAAAATTACCATCATCAGGATATTCAACTGGTGCTTCCCATACCCAATTACTATTTAATGTCCAACTAGGATAAGGTTGAGGTGGATAAAATACATCATTTTCTGTGTCATAAATATAACCTATACCTGCGTAGTTACCTCTAAAAGGAGTTCCATCTAATAAATGCGTATTTGCAATTGTATTATAAGAAGTTCTTTTACAAGTAACTCCATGAAAATTTCCATACCATTCTTCCCAATCTACAATAACTCCATCTCTTTTTTCATCTTCGTTTTTTCCAACAATGACTTGGGTTACTATATTGTTTTCATCTAAAAATGCGTAATGTGCCATATTATTATCCTAGTGTAACTGTATCTGAACCTGCTGTAAATGTAACAACTGTATCTCCACCATCTGTAGTTGTAGTTGATGTTAAACTTCCACCAATAGTTATTGAAGTACTACCTGGATATCTTAGTATTACTACACCTGAACCACCATTACCACCTGAAGGATTGACACCACCATCAGATTGAGAGCCTCCACCACCACCTCCACCAGTGTTTGCTGTTCCCGAAAAACCATTTTTTCCTTGTGATGCATTTGAAGTATTTCCATTTCCTCCACCACCATTTCCAAGTCCATAATTACCACGACCTCCGGCACCTCCACCGCCTCCTCTTTCTACTGAAGAACCAGTTATTGAAGAAGATAATCCATCTCCACCATTAAAACCTGTGCTTGTGACATCAGCCACTGGTGTTTGTCCATCTGTTGAAGTTGAAGCGTTGCCATAAGCACCACCTCCACCACCACCTGCAGATGGGTTAGTGTTACCATAACCTTTAGCACCACTACCACCTTGATTTGCTGTTCCTGCACCACCATTGTTTTTAGTACCATACTGTTCACTACCACCGCCACCTGAACCTCCTGAACCACCGGTAGCACCTGAACCTGCACCTTTACCTCCACCAATAGAAGTTATAGTACTAAAAATACTATCATTTCCTGCTGAAGCACCATTGTTAACTGAACCTGAACCTCCTGCACCTACAGTTACTGTAAAACTAGTACCTGGTAAAATTTCTAATGGTGTTTCTGTTGAACTTTGGTTTCCTGAAGTTTCAGAAGCATAAGAGTTACGATAGCCACCGCCACCGCCTCCACCACCTGAGTTTCCACCTGCACCGCCACCACCTGCTACTACTAAATAAGAAACATTAATAGCTTGTAATTTATATTTACCTTTACTTAGTAATTCAACTACATCATTAACACCAAATACGCCAGTATTGGCAGAACTAGATTGTGTAGGTTTAGCACCTGTGAAACCATATTTAGCCATAGGTACCCCTTATTATGTAATCTCTAAGTAAGAAACGAAAAACTCTATATCTCCAGTAGCTGATGCTAACCCTTGTAACTTATCGCCAGTTTGTAAAACTAACTTAGATGTACCTGCTAACTCTAAAGAGCTATCTGCAGGAACTGTCATTGTATAAGCAACATAAGCATTTTTACTAGCACCATCTGTAATCTCAACATCTACTGTTGCATCTGCTGCACCATCAACATTGGTGGCACGACAAGATATAACAATTACTTGTGTATCTGCTGCTACTGTTGGAATTAAGTCAGACATTGTAAGACCTGCGTCTAATGTTACTGATTTAAATGTTTCTGCCATTTTATCTTATCTCCATATATTTTTATATGCTTCCCATCACTATAGCACGAGCTTGTGTACTTGTCGTGTTAGTAACAGAAAGTGCTTCCATTATTTCTCTAAATGCTAGTGATATCGCACCACCAGTATCAGGTAATAAATCTATATCTTCATCTAATGGTAAATTACCAATAGTGTCTATTCCTAGACTTCCACCTTCTTTAAGCATTAATAATATACCCATAATTATCCTAACGCTATTATCAAGCCAATACCTGCTTTAGTTGCTACTTCGGTATCTACATAGGCTTTAATACTTTCAGAACTAGCTACATCTGTTGCTGTTGCACTAGCAAATGTATCATCATCTTGTATATCTGCTACTTGTACAGCAGTTGCTAATGATGCAAGACCTGCATCAAGTCTGTCATTCATATCTTCAAAATGTTCAGCTAACACAGCTAAACGTACAGTTGTACCTATTTGATGGTCAGGTGGAGTACCACCATATCTGTTTTCTAAATCTCTTGTAATTGTATTTAACGAAGTTCCTGATGATGATGTAACAGATACAACTTCTCTGTTACCAGAGTTATCTGGGTCTAATACTAAATAAATAGGACTACCTGCACTAGCATTAATTACTGTAGTACCATTAGTTGTAGGTGCAGTAGCAACTGTAGTTGATGTAGCACCACTAGCTAAAAGAGTAGCTAAAGTACTTTCGTAAAAGTTTACTATTTGACTTTCTATATTTGCCATTTATGCTCCAAATCTCATAATACCATAAGCTGCAATACCTACTGTGTTTACAGATGTTACATCTTCTAGCGATGGTTGTCTAGTTCCACGCACTGTAATGATAGCATAATGCGTATCACTTCCAACAACTTCATTAGATTGTATTGGATAACTTATTTGCTCCACAACACCACGTATAATTTCAGTAGGTTGAAATAACTCTAATGTTACAGATGTACCTTCTTTATCTCTTAATGCTTTATACAAAGCATCTCCTAAACCTTTGATTTTTATAGGTTTTCTACCAGGTCTTTCTACTCTATCAGATATATTAATAGGTATTCTTGCAACTACAAGTTCTGGTCTTGCTAATGCACGAAACTGTACAGATTTAACTTTAGGAGTTGACACACCATTTGTACTTTTAAGTACGACTTTACCAATAATATATCTTGACACTTCTGCTATTTGTTTTTCAACATCACCAATACCAGATATTTGCTCTATAGCTGTAGTAAATGTTGCAGCTTCAGGATTATCTAAATCTTCAAACTTAGTTGAATATAATAAATCTACTTGTGTATTAGCAGGTAAATTGTTTGTTGACAGTTCTGCACCTACAAATTGTTTACTTTCTGCTGTAAAAAAATCTGCAGCAGATGTAACTAAATAACCTTCAGATTCATATGTAGATGTTTCTTTATATATATCAGAACCTTCAACTACTATTACAAATTTACCATTAGATTGTGTAATTCCTGATACATAACTATTACCAGCTGTTTGTAAATGTCTAGCAAGACCACCTGTTGGTAAATAATATTGCCACAAATTTACTTGATTAGTTCCTTCTTTAACACCCATAAATACACTATCACGACTTACAAACATAGCATGTGGTGTTGTATCTACGCTATCTGTAACCCATTCTTTTATTAATTGTCTATTAGCTAGTACATATAAATCATCTGCATTAACAAGGTCTGCTCTATATAATCTACCTCTAGGTCTTGTATTTTCTTTAGTACCAAAAAATATAATTCCTTCTGCAGCTGCAATAGAATGTATTTCTTCAAAAGGTATTTTTGTTTGACCTTGATTTACAAATACTCCACTAGATAATTTAAAAGAATATACATTACCATCTGTACTACCAGCTAAAACTACAGCACCACCATCAACAATTCCTGTTATTTCGTGTGTAGGTTCTACTTCTATTATTGCATCACCTACTGCAAAAGATGATGACCAGCTATCTGCAAACGCATCTCCTTCCCATACATACTCTGCAGTACCATCATTACCAGTAACAAACAAAGTATTTTTAACAAACCATACACCTGTTAATCCACCTGTTGTATTAAAAGATGTGTTATGTGTATCCCAACCGTGTCCATCTGGTTCATAATGTATTAACTCTGAGTTAGAATTAGTAGCATCAGCAGTAGTAAAATATACTGTATTTCCAAATGCAGCAGCACCTGTAAAGTTATATGTTGCACCATTAGTTGCAGCTAATATAGCACTCCAAGTTCCTGCAGTAGTATCATACTCGTGTACAGTTGTACCATCAGTAACGTATATATTACCGTTAGTAGTTTGTGTCATATAATTATTGTTGTTACTAAAAGATAAACTTTCTGCAGCTGTTGTGTATAACAAATGTATATGATAAGAAGTTTCATCATCTCCATGAAATACATCAATACCTTTGCTATCCCAAAATCTATTTACATCATCTGGTTTACCATCTGCTCTATGTGCAGTATCTAATCCTTGACCTGCAGAAAAATTGTTTCTTGAATATATACGACCTAAGTTAGAAGTAAAATCTTCAGGATTTTGTTTAACGTTAACTTGCTGGCCTGCTTGTACATCAGATGATTGTATTGTCATTTCTCTACCAGGACCTACAGCTGTACGTAGATAAATATTATCTAATTGTAAATTATATCCATATCTTTTAGGATTTTTAATACTATTTGTATTAGCTACTCTAGCCATTAGGTTGGATAATTTATACTATTAAGTGTTACTGGTTCTGGATATTTAGCTCTAAGATTTTTACGAGCTTGTTGTATTAAAAGTTGTTGATATTGTAATAAACTATTTCTAAGACTGTTAGAACTGCCTATAGGTGCGTTAGTTATGGACATTTGTTCAGTTATATATTTAGCATCAAGTTTTGCAATATCTTTACCAGCAACCATTTGTGCGGCTACACCTGCCATGACAATTGGTTCATATTCTGTTTCTAAACCTACACTAACTAAAGTATCTGTTTCTGCAACAGGTGAAATAAATTTCTTTTTAAAAGTAACATAACATTCATATCCAGATGAAATACCTTGAAATTGTAATGCATGAACTACTTGTGGTCCAGTTGTATAAGTTTTAGTACGTTCTGTTCCATCTTCATCTGTCCATGTAAATGGATTAGGTAAATCAATCATTTCTACAGCTACACCAATAAATTTAAGGCCTGTTTCATCAGTACCTGAACTAAAATCTGTATATTGTGATATAGCTTTAATTGGTGCAACTAAATAATTATTATTATCTACATCTGAACCATAAGTACCTATTACACGGTAACCAATTCCAGATGTTATTGTTTTTGTTTCTACTGCAAATAATGTTGGATATAAATTTTCTATTTGGTCACATACAGCATCAAATACATTTTTACGAGGAAATTCTGGTCTTATTTTAATTAAATCACCAGCACTATGTGCTGCAGCTGTTGTACCTCTAGCACCTCTAGTTACAGTTATTTCATTAGTAACTGTATTAAGAGCAGTAGAAAACATTAATTCTTGTCCTACTTCTACAATACATCCAGCATCTAAAGCATCTTCTTCTTCAACACTAAACATATCATTGGCATAACCAACTGTTGTTGTTGACGCATCAATACCACCAGTTAAATATGAATATGATTCAACGCTTTCAGGTGGTTCTAAATACTCTCTATATACCCTATCTACTAGGTCGCCTATTGTTGTACTCATCAGTACTCCTAACTAGACTTAAATATTAATTGTATTTCTCTATCAGCAGCTTCTGTTCCGTCTGATGTTACTCTTACAAATCCGCCTGTAGCAAAAGCCCAACCTGAAGGGTCTACTCTTGTTACATTACCTGCAGATACTGTATAAGTTACTTCAGTACCATCAGTTTCTACTACATCTACCCAAGTACTTCCATCAAAAGCAAAGTCAAATGTAACATTTGCACCTGTCATTGTAGCTGGAAATACTATACCAGATAGTAATAAACCGTCTGTTTGAACTCCTGTAGAGTTACTAGCGTCTTCTGATACGTCTATTAAAACTTTTTTTGATATTTGCATAATGTCCTTACTATAGCAGAAGAAAAGGGCAGGAGGTGGATTCCCACCCTAATCTTCAAATTAAATTAAGCTACGTCAGTTATCTTAATATGGTATGAAGGAGGACCGAAGTCGTATCCCATTTCCATATAGATAGCTTTTGCAACTTTTGCACTATCATCTTGGTCAATATCTCTTACGAATACTGTTCCGTATCCAGGGATATTTGTAAAGACTGGCTGTACGAAAGCAAAGTCTAAGATGAATGATGTGTTTGCAGGAATGATATTAGGGTCAATAACCATAAGACCAATTGAACCAAATGGTGTAACAATTGTGTCAATATCAATACCAGCGATGCTTCTATCTCTAGGTAGAATTGCACCTGTAATTCCAACTGAACCAGCTAATAGTTCTTTGTTTAAGTCAAGCAATTGCTTAGGACTTACGCAAAGTACTGGTTGTTGCATTGGAGCATGTGCATCATATAATCTTTTAAGAGCGTTAGCAATAGCATCCCAAGAAAGTACTTGGTCAGTTCCAGAACCGTCACCTGCTGTATCGTTATAATAAACGTTACCACCAACGAATGTTGGAGCTGTGTCATTATCTGCGTTAGCATTTAATGCAATGTATTCTGAAAGACCACGCATTTCTCTAGTACCTGCACCAGGTGTAGCGTTAGCTCCATCTGAGAATGTACCATTGAATGCAAACCATTCTACTTCTCTAGCTACTTTTTCAAGAGCTAAAGACATTTGCTCTGCAAATTCATCAACAATTGGATTACTATTTGCAAGTGCTAATTCTGCTCCTGCTGTAGTAGTACCATCTCCATCTGAACCATTGAATGCAGCTGCAGACAATGTAAATGGATTTTGATGTTGATATGTTGCCATAGCTGTGTAGGTCATCTTTACACCTTTATGGAAAATTTGAGTAACGTTTGTATAAGCTACTCTATCTCTTCCAAGATATTCTGTAGGAGCAGCACCTTCCTGAGCTTTAGTTGGCTCAGAACTAACTGTATGTGAGTCAGATGCTTGGATTTGCCAGAAAGTAGATTGTAAAACCTTACCTCCGTTTAATCCTCCTGTAGCAGAAAGAAATGGTGTTCTTTGACCACCTACACGGAATAATTCCCCAGAAAAGTTATTAATGTTCTGGGAATAAATTGTATTACCTGTCAAGCTTATGCTTGCCATAATAAACCTCCGTAAGTTGTCGTATTAAATTCTTTTACTTATTTTTTTCTTGTTCAATCAAATTAAGCTTTGCTCTAAGACTGTCCTTTACAGAACCATTCTTAATAACAGCAGCTAATTGTTCGTTCAAGTCTGCTGGTACGTCTGATTTAGAATTTGCATCAAGTGCAGCCACTCTAGCTCTAGCATCATCTTGTACCACTGGTTCAGGTGAAGGTTGTGTTATTTCCTCTACCTGTCCTGTAGGTTCAAAACCATACTCGTCTTTAGCAAACTGTGCGATAGACTCTGCATCTACAGGGCCATCATACACTTGTTTTAACGCCTTACCGAAACCTTTGTCAGTAGATAAACCTAGCTTTCCAAAAACATTATTAATTTCTTTATCTTTGAAAGAAGCTAACTCTGCTTCTAGTTTTTTGATAGTTTCATCTTTTCTATCAATAGTTTCTCTCATTTGTTTTACACCATTATCTGGTGCATCAAATTCTTCCATTAGTACCTCCACTATGTGTTAACCTATCAGACAAGACCATAGGCATCTTGCCGTGGTGCTACCTTAAACACTTGACTTATTACTCTGGTAGCTACAAGCTATAAGTCCATTACTCTACGATTTTTAATACGAGCTTTCAACGTAGGCTTCGAAAGCTGATTGCAGGTCTATTTTAGCGGACCACGCAACGCATATGTATATTATATACTAATCTGAAATAAGTCCAAGTACTTCGTCACCTTTTTTAGCTGCTCCTAATGTCGTACCTTGTTGAGCAATAATGTCAGCTTGTGTACGTTGTAAACGTTTCTGTGCTTCTACTTGGCCTAAACTAGCTTGTTCTAGTGTTTCTATATCTAAATCTCTACCAACAGTTCTAGCAGCTTGCATAATATCTGCAGCACCCCTATACAAACTTCTAGCTCTTTCTCTTGTTAAACCTTGTCTTCTAAGGTCTTCAAACCTAGCAAAAGTTGTTTGGAAACCAGCTGCTCTAGCTTCAGCTTCTATTTGTAATGTAGTAATTTGATTAGCAAGTACACCTTGTTCTACATCATCATTAATTAATGCACCAAATATTGCTTCATCAGATGCTTCAATACCATATTCTCTAGCAAATAATTCTTTTACTTGTGGTATTTCATCAACAACTTGGTTGTAAACTAAATCAATTCTTTGTTGAAATTCTAATGGCGATACTTCTGTAGCAATTAAATCTTTAAATTTTTGTTCAAATAATGTTGTATCTTTAATATCATATTCAAATAATGTATTTTTATATGAAGCAATGTTAGAAACTGCATCTAACTCAGACATAATTAATGAACCATCATCACGTTTTAAATAACCAAATTCTTTTTCCCAAGTTGCTGTTTGTCTAAGTATGCCTATAGACCTTGTAGCATCACCTGTTCTAACCCAAGCATCAGCATATTCATTTAATAAATCTTGATTAAAAAAACTATATAAAGATTTAGCTGTTTGTAATCCTTCATCTCTACCATATTGTGGAGCTGATGTAGTAGGTACTGATACTTGTGGGTCACGGCTGTAACCTACAGCTTCTAATTCTTTAGCACGGTCTTCAGTTACTTCGTAGAAACCTTCTAAATCTTTTCTATAAACTTTAATTAAATCTACCATTATCCGCCTTTATTTAACTCGTAATCTAATGACTTGACAACACCAGTACCAAATGACTTTGACATAGCACCATACAAATCATTAGTAGGTTTAGCATAACCTCTATCAATACCTTCTCTACGTGCTATTTCTAACTGTTTAGATGTATCATTAATACCCATAATTTGTACTAATGTAGTATCTGTTTCATCAGGTGTTACACCCCAAACACTTGCAACTAACGTCATAGCATTCTTTTTAATATTTGCCCAAGGTATTTCTCTATCCCAATTAGGATTAAAAGCAAAACGTTCATCTTTTAATTGTTCTGTAAATGTTTCTGCAAATGTAGCATCAGATAAATATTTACCAGCTAAATTTTGTATATCATCAAGATATGGTTGTTGTAATTCTTTAGGCAAATAAGTTTCAATAATCTTAGTCATTTCTTCTACACCTTTGTTAGAAAATGTAGTTACACCTTCTTCTAATATTTTTTTAAATTCATCATCTACTTCATGTATAGAATATCTTTGTGTAGCAGCTGTTAATTGTGTTAATAATTTAGTATCAGACCAACTTGCACTAGCATATTTATTAGCTACCCAATCAATAGTATCTTCATCTAAATTAGCTTCTAAAGTACGTAATGTATCTTTTACTTTAGTTACTGAATCTTCTACTAATTTTAACCTACCAATTTCATTATTTTTGTAAGTCATTAGTCTGTTATACATATTTTTATCAAAATCATATTTAGCTAATACAGCTTCAAACCTACCTTCTGGGTCTAAATCTAAATTAGTTGTCCAATTTTCTTTATCTTCAATTAAATATTCTGTAATTAAATTTAAGTAATCTTCGTCATTAGACCAAGGTAATTCTTGATTTGCACGTTTAATAGCAGTTACAGCATTGTCTATTTCAAACTCATTATCCTGTATTTCTGTTAATAAACCTGCATACCACACCTCTCCCCTTTCTTGTAAACCACTCCAAGTACCAGGTGTTATATACTGAAAACCTTCTATATCAGTAGATATAATACCGTTTTCATCAAACGATACATTTTTAGCATCTACTATATTTTTTAATTCATTTTTGTTAACTTCCCAATAAAGTTTTTTACCTTCTGATTCATATACTAAATAAAACTTTGTACCTACTTGTATTAAAGTTGTACCTGATGGGCCGTAATTAACTTTGTATGCCATTATTTATCTAACCTTAATGCATTTTTAATAGCTTCATAACCTTGTTGTGTAGGTGTTTTACCTTTACCTAAATCACTTTCTGCATATTTATTTTCTAACCACATACTAGGAGAAAACTTCATTTGACTAGCAAAATTTTGTTTAGCACTTTCCATCATTTTTTCTTCTATATTTTCTGCACCAGAAGCATCACCCATTAATATTTTAGATTGTGCTAATCCAGCTTGTGCTTGTGCTGCACCACCTGCTCTAATAATACCAGCTAAAAAGTTAGCAGCTTCTGCTTTTACCCACCAAGTAGCAATTGAACCTAAACCTATAGCTCTAAGGCCTAATTCTAAACCTTCTGATATAGGGTCAAGAACTGCACCTAATTTAGATATACTACCTTTAGGCAAATTATTTTTTGTTTCTATTTCTTCAATAATAGGCCTATCAATATCATCCATATCAGCTATATTGCCATCAGTAATAGGTTTATTGTTTAAAGATTCTGCATATTGTTCATCAATTTCATTTGGTATATCTCTATCCATTGTTTGAGCATCATATGCTGGACCGTCATAATCACCCATAACATCATTATAAGCTTGAACTTGGTCCTCAAAATATAAATCAGCTATTTGTTCACGAGTTAAACCATCTTCTATACCTTTTTCATAATAATTTTTTATTTGTTCAGGAGTTGGTTTTATATCTTTATTATCTTCCATTATTTTCTACCCATCATCCATTTTAAATACTCTGCCTGAGTATCAGCTATTGTTTTAGCTGTATTAGATAATTCAGACTGACTTTCAGCCTGTTGTTCTAATTCATCAAAAGCTTTTTGTCTAGGGTCTTCAACCTTAAACTCAGGTTTTATATCTTCAAACATAACATATTGACCATCACGTGTCATTTCTTCTGGCATAGTAGATATTGTAGGCCCAGTAAAATAATTCATTACTTCACCTGCACGTAGACTTTTATCCTGTGCAATTAACGCATCTACATATGGTGTCCATTTACGCATGACACCTAAAGCTAATTCTTCTTTACGACTATCACTTAATTTATCACCAGTTATAGCAGTCCAATATTCATCTAGTTGTTCTTCTAAATCTAATTGATTTGGTTTAATATTTTTAGCTCTAATTTCAGCAGCTTTAGCTTTATCCATTTTATAATCTGCTGCATCGCTTTCTGATTTTCTAACTGTAAGAAATGCATCCATAGCATTAGAAAATATTTCACGACTTAATATTTGTTCTTTGTTTAATTGATTACTTCTGTAATCTAAACCACCAAAGAATTTATTAATTTCGTATGCAATAGCACCTTCATTTCTAGCTTGTTCTTCATTTTGTACAAATGATGTACGTGCAGGAGAACCTTCGTACCAATCTTGATATTCTTGATTTGCATAATCTAGTACTTGATATATAAAGTTTTCTGTAACAATACCCATATTTCCATTAACTTCACTACCTAAATCTTCTTCGTCTATATATCCCATATTTATTGCTGCTGATTGTATTTTAGAAATATCAGATTGTTTGAGTGTTTGTATAAAAGTTTCTACAAAATTTTCTGCAGGAAATATACCTTTTTCTAAATCAATATCTATAGTTTTAGGGTTACCATCTTCACCAATAATAGGTTTACCTGCATCATCTTTTACAACTACTTTTCTTACATTTCCAGTAGTTTGTAATCCACTACCAATAGTCCAAGAACCATCTTCATTTTGTACTATTCCAGGTACTGATGAATCTACACTTGGTCCAGAAACATTACTAAATAAATTAGTAAATGCATCGTCATCTCTGTCTTCTTGTATATAAAACTTCAATAATTCAGCGTCATTGACTGTACCACCAAAATCACCAGGATTAGCTATAAAATCTGCAAATGTAAAACCTTCTATTCCAAGGTTTGCTGCAATTATAGCTTCTAGACGTTCACGTTTTTCTGGTGACATTATTTAGTACCTACTTCTCTTTTCCTAGTTTCTAATGCTGTATTATACTTCATAAATTCTCTATCCCTAGCCATTAATCTAATAATAACATTTTGCCATATTGGGTAAAAATCAGGATATTCTGCAATAACTGCATATGCATATGATGCTACCTGACTTCTTAAAGTAAATGCTACAGGGTCTTTAGAGTTTCTCCACCAAGTATCTGAGTTTCCTAACTCTACAGATATTTTATTAGCTTCTTTCCAAGCGTTATTATAGAAATCTTCAAAACCTTTACCAGCTTCAGTACCTAGTGCGTAATCACTTGTTAACCATTGTGTACGCATTTCATTAAATCGTACAACAGATGTAGGTGTATCTGTTTGTCCATATGCACTTAAAAATCCTGGTTTCATATCCATTAAAGCTAATCTAAATGCTTTTTTGTACATATCTTTTTCTGCAGATGACAAGTTAGGATTTTCATCTATATCTTGTGAAAACTTCTTATAATGTACACCAGCTGCAGTATCGTTAGCATATAACATATAATCTGCTGGATTAAGTGTAGCTTGTGCAATCATATCAGCATATGAACGTTCTATTTCTGGATTATCAAAGTTTAAGAATTGATATGTTGTTTTAAATCTAACAAGATTATCTTTGTTTTTTTCTTTCCAAGTTTTAACAGAAGCATTAAATGTTCTAGCTCTAACATCTCTTTCTCTAGCTGATGTAGTTACATATGCATGTTCAAATCCATATTTAGCATAAAAAGCATTAGCAGCTGCAACATTATCGCCTGCATATTCGTCTAATAACTGTTGATATTCATCTGCAAGTACAGCAGTCATCCACCATTTACCAGATTTATCTTTTACTGCAGATTTAAATACTGCACCTGTTACAAAACCAAATTGTGATATAAATCTATATAAGTTTAACCAACGACCTTTATGTGCAGAATATCGCATTAATGCTAAATCTAATATTGCTGGAGTTAATACACCTTTAGGCAAATCAATAGGTAAATTATTATTTTCTAAATATGCATTAGTAAGTTCTTCTAAATCTACCATGTCACGTCTACCATCCCATTCAGGATATATAGCGTATATATATTTATCTAATTCACCACGATTTAATAATCGTTCTTCATCATGACTACCTTTAACAGCATCCCATACATCAATAGTAG
>Ga0222718_10003356_pt1 | contig 13771 bp, 16 predicted proteins | sample C33_27DmetaG_FD_165045 | JGI IMG/M metagenome (GOLD analysis project Ga0222718, IMG submission 165045) | Estuarine water microbial communities from San Francisco Bay, California, United States - C33_27D | ecosystem: Environmental > Aquatic > Marine > Unclassified | place: USA: California... | reverse complement strand
CGAATTTGAGATCGATAAGCAACAGGGGCTATTGATCATCAAGCCTGATACTAGCACTGTAGGATTTACAAAGTCATACAGGGGCAACAGAGTGATCGGGACTTTTGGATTCACTTTATATCATAAAGATGTTGTGCATGCTGTTTGTGTGTATGCTAGCCAACTCCACAGAGCAAAGACAAGTCAAGGCAAGAAAAGTCAGACAGTCAGAGGCGCAACAACTTCATATTTGCCCAATACTATCCCGCCTGAAGTAAAAGAGATCCTGTATCCGTATCGCAATTCAGTTGTGATTATATAGGGGGCTATAATGGAGTTTGATCAACTGTCTCCGCAAATGAAAGGGGCAAAGACTCGCCTGCTAAATCAATTAGAGAAACGCTTAAAGACTGCCGCTCTACAAATGGAAGGGCGATCGAAAAATGTTCAATTTTCACAATTCAAAAATAGTCGATTGCGCAGAGGAAGAGGCGGAGGAAGACTGCGGCAAAGTATAGCGGGCCGATTTGTGATCATAAATGGATTGCCTTCTGCAACTTTACAGGCAGGCGGGCAATTTCGTGGTGAAGAATTATTTTATGCAAAATTTATAGAGTTTGGAACGCGTTTTATTAGACCGAGACGATTTTTGGGCAGAAGTATGGAAATACAACAAAAAGAATTGAAACCCAAATTACAAGACTTGCTTCGCATTGCACTGATTGAGGATTAACAATGTCAAATGCAACGATTTACAGAGTATTGGAGGCGCTCCAAAGCAAGGCGGCAACGGATTTCAGTGCTGGCTACAGTGGGCTTGATATGCGCAATAGCGTCGTTATTGGTGCTTTGCTTGATCCTCCGCGAGTGCCTTACGCTAGTGTATCATTTATTGATTACACATCAGAGCAAGGATTGAATCTGACGAGTTACAGAATGCAAGCACGCTTTGAAATCTATTGCTTTTGTGGTGGCTCTGACCTGTCAGATCGTACAAAAAATGTACTGAATTTAACAAGCGACATTATCAAAGAAGTAACAGAAGATCGATTCTTAGGGCTTGCAAATCCTGACACCACAAGAACGATCGACAATGTGATCTGTAACTTTACAGCAATCGAGGGTGACAGATTTGGATTGGATGGCGTTGCAATCGGTTATATTGAGGTCAATGTAACATTTCAGAGCAGAACAGGAGTGTGATCAATGACTTGGTACGATGCAGAATATAGACGGCGGCAAATAGTTGGGATTGATGCCACAGGCGGATCAGGCACTACAGCGACGATCGACGTTGAATTTGAAGTGCCGCCCGACTGGGATGATTTTTGGGACAACATCCGATCAGATTTCAATGATGTAGTTGTGACAGATTCAGAGGGCGTGATTGTAAACTTTGCCCGCAAATCAGGCGCTAACTACAGCACTAGAACGCTAATATTGCAGATCGACGGGCTGAGCATTAAAAACGACGATTCCTTTGCTGTTGCCTATGTCTATTTTTTCCAGCCTGATGAAACTACAGACCACAGCACAAGCGTAACGATTACAGCCGCTAAAGATGGCTTTATAATGCTTTCAGCACCACATTCAAGGGTAGTGAGTCAGCAAGCCAGTCAAAGCGCCTTAGATAGCCCTGTACAGTCGTTTATTAAAGCGTCTACTGATGAAGTACATGTGTATTTTACAATCAATCAAAACTTCGCAAAACGAATCAGCCCATATAACGAGCGCAACGACGAAGAGGGGATCGATTACGTGCAGGTGTTTTCATACGACAGCAGCGGATCAGATTCAAGCGCACGTTATGACATAGCCAGCACAAGACTAGGGAATGGATTTGTACGGGCTACATATAAAGCGGGCGACAGTGGATCAGATTATGCAATAGCAATCCAAATCTCTACAACACTCGGACAACTGTTTCAAATTCGTGCTATTTTACGAGTGATCAATCTTTTACCATAGGGGCAATCATGTCTATTTTATTCGCACAAAATTCATTTTTAAAAATCGCAGAAGAGACAACTTGGGGCAACGCAATTACAACAACTGTATTTGTAAAACTGATCAGCAGCACGCTCGGAGTTGTACAAGAGAGAGAACGCCGCACACACTTATCAGTACCGACAAGCGGCATGCTGTCAGGTACTTTTGAGGGATTCAGAAACGCAGGCGGAACAGTGGAGATCCCTGCATACTATGACGGGATCGGGCTGTTCATTAAAGCCGCTCTTGGCTCTGTTGCTACGACTGGGACAAGTCCTTTATTTACTCACACATACACACCAGCAGAAGATCAGCCGAGTTTGACCGTTGATTTTCAACGTGGATCAAATCTTGCTAACAGTATGGAAAAGTTCACAGGCGTAAAGATCAGCACGATGACGATCAGCGCTGAGGCTGGATCAGAAATGACTTGCTCATTTGATGTACTGGCAAAAGACGGCGCAACACGTGCCTCTAACATCACATTCACAGCGCCCACATTTGATCAAGTCTATCACTATGAAGCAGGCGATCTAAGTTTGGGCGGTACATTGTCGATCTCTACTTTGGCAATTCGCTCTTTTGAATTGACACTTGACAATAAACTTGATCGCCGCAACTTGCTAGGCTCAAAACTGACAGGCGAGCCAGTTCCAACAGATGTGCGTGAAGTTACAATGTCTATCACTTGCGACGTGACTGATAACAGTCTCTACAATGATTCTCTTGATGGCAACAGTGGCGAAGTATCGATCGAGTTTACAAGAGCCGCAGAGACAACGCACAGATTCAAGATCATTCTTGATAGTGCAACGATCGAAGACTACAACGACAATATAACCGCCTTTGGACGTGTAGAGCGTACATTTACAGTTAGAGGCTATGCAAGCGGCTCAGATGCTGGCTTAACAATCGAAATCAAGAACGCCTCTTCTAGTGGCGCATAAAACGCTTGACACACAAAAAGCAGTCTGTTAGACTGCTCTTGTATCTTGACATACTGACCGCCCCCCTTTTCCGTTGTTGTTGGGAGGCGGTCTTTTGTTTTAGAGTGCTGTGCTTGCCAGCGCTCGAAGTAGTGACCATGCGATCAAATACATCATCAATCCACACATTGAGAAGCCGATCGCCTGTCCGAGTTGCTTTGCTTGTTGTCTGTTCATGATTTGCTCCGTTGATGTAAGTGGGCGACCGAAGCCGCCCGAGTTGATTGATTATAGCCAGTTCTTAGCGTCAAACTTTGCGAAGTAAAGGCTTGTCGCGTATCCGTAAAACTTCACAATGTTGGCAATCTTTTCTGTTACTTCTGATTTTTTATCCACTTCAAAATTTATTGTAATACCGTTATTCATTTCAATGACTACACAGTATCCAAGTTCATCGTGTACACAGAAGATTGAGATTTCATTTGTTTGAAAAGAGCCGTTTGAAAGATTGATAGTCATTTTGTACTCCGTTGTTGTGTTGTTCTTGACTATACTTATATATTATAGGATTACTTTTGATATGTCAACATATTTATACAAAATAATACTAAATAAATGTAATTAATATGGGATGAATGATCCCCGATCCGTTAAACTATCGAGAGAATCAACACACAACGGAGATCCTATGTTGAAAGATTTTTTACAAGAAGTGCAGCAAGTTAGTCAGTTCGAACTGGAGATCTTTGCGGGGCAGTTGCTGATCAAAGGGCGCATTCTCTCCCCCGCTGAGATTGAAAAAGCCAGCCTTGCAAACTCTCTCCTATTGCAAGCACTGGCAAGCACAGGCGAGATCAGCCGCTTTCAAAAGATGAGCAAAGCACTACAAGACGAGCCTGACGAAGAAACACTTGATCAGGCATATCAAATGCTTTCAAAAATACGACCTGAGCAAATGGAGAAAATTGCACAGAGCCAAGATCAGATCATTGCGCAATGTGTCTCACAGGCTAGAAAAGCGGGCGAGGGCGAGCAATGGGAGCGGATACAGATTGTATTGACACAACAAGAGCAAAATCCTGAAAGAAATATGCTATGGATCGGCATGCTCTCCAAAGATGACAGAGCGGCTATCCTTGACAAGGCACTCAAAGGACAGGGGGAAGCGGTCAAACGGCTGCAAACCTTTCGCGGATAGTGAAGAGTATTTCCATATCATAGACATCATCGCCCGCATGTATGGCACGCTACCCAGTGAGATCGCAAAGTTAGACTGGTTCGATTTGATGATCTGCTTGAAGTGTATTAAACACAGGGGGAGCCGAATGAATCGCCTATTGAAGCGATACAAAAAAAGCGGCGTGCAGCCGACTGTCTCACTGACTGACTTAATCGATATAATAGGCTGAAAATCTCTTCTGTGCTACTCTTGATATAATCGGCTATGATAGGCGCATAACAGAGGATCAAAGATGGCAAGTGATACCGTAGTACAATATGTATTGAAAGTTGACGCTTCAGGCGCTACAAAAGCCCTTGACACCACAAGCAAAGAGGCAGAGGGAGCCAGTAAAAGCCTAGACAGGATCGAGCACTCAAGCAAAGGCGCGGCGCAAGGATTGGAGCGTGTAGAAAAGCAGTCAAGAGACGCAACAAAAGCAGCCCGAAACTTTAGGCGAGCAGGTCGGGATCTTGATGGCGCTCTTGGGGACTTGGCGCAAGGGATCGGGCATGTGAATCCACAATTAGGGCACTTTTTGATGAGTGCATCAGATGGGGTTTCGATTGTTGAGGGGCTTGGTCGAGGGATGACGCTTTTGCTCAATCCTGCTGTTGCTGTTGCTGCTACTGTTGCAATTGCAGCGGGTGCGGCGTTTGCTTATATGGATGCACAACAACAAGAGGCAGAGCAAAGAACAAAGGATCTAGCCGCCGCAATTGAAGAATCAAACAGAATCATTGAAGAGCAAGAAAAGATCGCCAATGATGCAAGAGACACAATTGCAGATTATTCAATGAAACTTGATCAGGCTCGTGTACAGTTGCAACTTTTATCAGGTGCAACAAGTGAAGCAGAGCAAAAGACAAGACAAAATGAAGAGGCTGTCAAAGATTTTTCTCAAGTATCAACACAGGCTTATCTTCAAGAAAGAAAAGCACTTGAAGAGACAGCAAGACAACAAGATAAAAGATTACAACAAATACAAGAAGAGATCGACTTACTCAAAGAGCAACGGCGCATAACTCAAACAGTTAGACAAGAGCAATTAACAGGCGCAAAGTTTGGGGCAACAACAGCACCCGAAAGAGAACTAAGAACACAAGCCGCACAGATTCAAGAAGAGCGAGCAGCAACCCAGCGCCTGATTGAATCCAATAGTCAAAACTTTGATCTAGTACAAGGACAAGCGCAAGAATACAAACAGATTTTACAGCAAACTCTTGAGATCGAACAAGCAGAGCAACGAAGAAAAGCGGCTGAAAGAGCAAGAGCAGCAAGATTAAGAAAAGAGCGAGCAGAACAACGGCAAAGAGAAAAAGAGGAACAGCAAGCACAAAAAGCACAAGAGCAAATTGAAAAAATACTTGAAACGGCAAAGTTTAGCCAGTTAGATGCAGTTGAAAAGATCAATGCAACCTATGAACAACAGGCAAATAAACTTTTTGATCTTGCTGAGACTTCGGGAGACATTGAAACGGCAAACGCGGCTCTTGTTGAACTCACCAAATTGCGCAATCAGTTACTGGACGAAGAGCAAGCCAAGCAAGACGAGATCGCAGCAAAAGAAGCAGCACGAGCACAAAAGGCGGCGGATAGAATCAGAAAAGAGGGCGAGCAAAGACGCAAAGAGGCAGAGCGACTCAAAAAAGAAACTGATCTGATTGTCAGGTCCATTAATGTACTGGCAAACATTACAAGTGATCTATTTATCAAACCAACTGGACAACTCGAATCTATGCTGCGCAAAGTTGAGAATATACGCAGTACATTCAAAAATATCAGAGAAGAGGGGCTGAAAGGATTTGTACAAGAGGGCATATCAAACGCATTTGAAAAACTCGGAGATGCAAAAGGATTGCAGTCAGGGCTTTCGAACGCATTTGAAAAAGTTTCTGTTGTTGCCAGTTTAGACGCTTCTGCTATTGTCGGACTTGTATCACCTTTGGCGGGTGCATTTACTGGACTTGTGCAGGGGATCGGTGAGCAAGTGATTGAAAAGGGACCAGCACAGATCAGAGCAGAGGCACTCGCACAGGCTGAGGCTATCAAAGTTGGGATCGCATTTCTGCCTGAGTTGCTTTTGTCGATTGCGCCGCAACTTGGGATCGCTATTGCTGAGGCGTTTGTCGATGGAATACAATTGCTATTTGTAAACTTGATAAATGGCATAAAAGATGCTTTTACCTTTCTAAGTAGCACAACAGGACAAGAGAGAAGAGAACGCAGGCGGAGCGCAATCAGCGACTTTTTCGATCGTGATGTGTCTGCTTCGTTTATGGGCGGCGGTCGATTCGTGCCCAGTGCGCAAGGCGGGATCAGATTCACAGGGGCACAGGATACGCTTGCACAGTTGCACAGAGGCGAATTTGTAGTGCCGCAAAGTGGACAACGCCCGCAGCAAGTTGATCGCCAACTGAGCAACACCACAGGCGGCGGAATGACGATCAACATAAACAGCGCCGTTGTAGATCGCAATGCTGTTGACGCTCTTGTTAGAGAAATAGAGATCAGATTCAATAATCAATTCGGCACATCGTCAAGCAATCTATTCGGGGGCAGATAATGGGCAACGCAAAATTTTATTTTACACCTGAACCATTTGGCGTTTTGAATGGCGCTTCACTGGTTACAATCGATCTCGGCGAGGCACTTGGCGAGATGTACAGTGATATATCCGTCGAGGCTGTAGATGCTGTCTCTCTGACTGGCTCAATACAGAGATCAGTTGGTAGGACTCAAGAAATCGTTACAATACAGCGGGATCGCATGATTGGAGGCGAAGATCTTGCAATACAGTTCCATGCTCTTCAAAATCATCTAGATCGGGGCTATTCTGTGTCATTTGCTGCGGATGACGCAAAGGCGTTTTGTTTTCCAATACGGGGCACATTAAACAACAACAGCACAAAAATTTTAATCTATGCAAATCCATTTTTAAACTTTACAGGCACAAGCGCAACGCCAGCCGTAGGCGACTATTGCACGATCGAGACAAGCAGCCCCGCAATGATACAAGAAATTGTAAAAATGCAAACTGTTACCTACGCTACAGCACAAGGCGGCGACGTTGACACTGTAGACCCTGTACGATTCCAATATGATCAACCCGCTTTCATGCGTCATTATCGATTTTATCCAGTCCTGAAACGACCACAAAGCGACATAGGACAGGCAATTATAACAAACGAAGGCGGGCGGCTGTTTTCGCTTTCTATTCGTCTTGTTGTGGACTATGTGACGTTGTACGCCGCACATCCTGACACAATCGGAGAATCAGGCGTGTCTATTGGACGATCACTTGCTGGCAGTACTTCAGGAGGGCGACAAGGTGCGGGGATCTCTCTTGATGGGATGAATAAGCGAAATACATTTGGTAATGGTCAAGGCGTTGGCACAAGTGGCATCGAGTCTTTTAATTCGATACATCAGCACGGGCGATAATTATGGCATGGACACAATCATTTCTTGACAGCCTAGACAAGCCCGCAAAAGTGATCTCGTATGTGCTGAAGTTCTTAGCATCTAGCAAGGACTACAACATGAGTCCAAACGCTGATCAAATCAGCATGAGCACAGAGATCGCTCTTGCAAATGCAGACGTCACGATCGACAGTGTGCAAGTCACGCCGCAAAGATGGTCTGTGAACTTTGGCGGATTCACTGTAACAGTTGCGGGCGATCTTCGTCCTTTGATGGATTTCCCTAGACGTGGCGCAGTGGCTGAATTGCACATGATTAGAGACGGCTTGCGCAATCGTGTTTGTATAGGACAACTGAGAGGCATTACAGGCGGGCGGGGCTTGTGGCGTTTGGAGTTTGTCGACTTTTTGACACTGATGCAAGCAAGACTAACCAGCAAAGCAGATGAAACGCAATTTTGGCACTATGCAGGACAGACTGCAAAAGTAACAACGAATTTCAACTTCTCCAGTGATCCAAATCTCTATCTTGATGATATAACGATCTTCGAGAAAGAGACAGGGCAAAACGGCATGATCTTTGTCACTGATGATCAACATGGTGAAACTGATTATTGGACTTGGAGCAGCAAAACAACAACAAGCGCACCCGCTGGATATTTGACGATTGCAAGCACAGGCAATTATCCAAGTACCGCATCACATGATCATTTGCATATCAATGATCTAGTTACAAGCCTTGCAAGACTTCGAGGGCGTCCCGATTATGTCTTTGCTCGTCTTGTCATGAGTACAGGCGACGGCACACAAGGCGCTTTTGATGATTATCCCGCATCATGGGCTTTGGGTGTCAAGTTCAATCCTAATCTCTTTAATCTGCAAAATCTTAACGCTTACTACAATTTAGCGTGGGCAACTTCAAGCGGCACACATGAGATCGAATTGCTGATCTCTGAGGCTGGCAATATTTCAAACTTTCTTGATGCTGTTTTAAGTATGGGAATGTGGCCAGTATGGGATCAAAATCAATTGAGTTGGAGAGTGTGCCAAAATCCAAATCAAGCAAACTGGTTCACAGTAAAAGATCATATTACTGATCGGGATATAATTAGCATTGATTCACATCAATTATACAGCCCTACACAATCAACAGTGTACAGCAAAAGTACAATCAAAACATACAACGACACAACAGGATTAGATCAAGATGTTTCATCTAGCGGCAACAGTATTCCCATATTGCCAACCAGCACAGAAATCACGAGGGATTTGCGGCTTGTTTATCGTGTGGATAGTCCGATCCAGCCAACACAAGCAAATGCCGATCTCACCCGAATGCGTCGATGGGATGCAGAGCCTTATGAAGAGTTGAATCTCACAGTGACCGAAAAGCATTGCCTGTTGACGGCTGGCGACATTGTTGAGATTTCGAGTATGTATATTTACGGGCTCAGAGAGGGGCAATCAGGCTTTGGTAGCACGTACAGCAATCGCAGGGCGATGATCTTGGCTGTGCGCTGGAATCCTTCACAGAGCAACGTTAATCTAACTATAGGCGTCATGTCATGAAAATAACACTACAACCAAACGAATACCCGAAGATTTTACAGCGTGTAAAAGATGCGGGCTTTGCTACGTTTGAAAGTAAAGACTTTGACATGAATATAATAGGCGAGCGCAACCCAAACGGCACAGTTAACGCCTTTGATGATTGGATACATCTTTGCTACTTAGAGGGCGGACAATGGCAATGGCACGCCTACAAATGCACAACTGACGCAGGCAAGTACTGGCTTGAACATGCAAACACAAGAGGGACAGCGATCCTTGTACACAATAGACAGTATCGAGGCGCTTACATGATGGGATTGCACAGAGGGCAATATTTGGCACTTGTGCAGCAAGGCAATGAAGTTTGTGTGTGGCGTGATCGTGATGGCGATCTTGATCATGATTGGGGACAAAATACCGAGTGCGGATATTTCGGAATCAATATACACAGAGCAAGCGCAGTCAGTCAGTCAGAAAGAGTCAACAAATATAGTGCAGGCTGTCAAGTCATCGCAGATCCTGAAGAGTATCAAAATTTTTTAGAATTGTGCGGATTGCAGATTCAGCATCTAGGCTATAGCAAATTCACTTACACGCTTTTGTTGGGGGAATAATGGAAAGCGAAGTTATGCAGGTAATCATGAACGGCGGGAGCAATGTTGCTTTTGCTGCGTTTCTATACTGGCAATACATGGAACAGCGTAAACGGGGCGACGCTAGAGAAAAGCGCGCAGAAGAGCGGGAAGACGCACTGCGGGCACGATATGACAAAATAATAGCCGATTTACAGGCTAGAGAAGACAAGATCAGAGAAGACATCGTCAAAGAAATTTCAGACCTTGACAAACGCATGAGCCTACTAGAGCAGAAACTTGAAAGCATTAATCAATTGATAGAACAAATAAAAGCAAAAGTTTTCAACGTCTAGGCAATTCATTTCCATTTATCGAACTGTAAAACGTCTAACAGGCGTATACATTAACACAGGGCTAACAGCCCACAAACACAACACATGAGGATTAAAAACATGGCTGTTCAAATTACGGGAAGACAGATCGCAAATGGTGCGGTTGATGTCAACAAATTAGATTTATCATCAGGAACTTTTGACTTTCAAGAGGCAGTGTTGCTAGTTGCTACACCCTCGGCAGATTCGCACGCAGCGACAAAAGGTTACGTTGACTCTATCAGTCAAGGATTGCACTGGAAAGATAGCGTCAAAGTCGCTACAACCGCAAATATTACTTTAAGCGGAACGCAAACGATCGACGGAGTAGCGATTTCAGCGGATCAGCGTGTACTCGTCAAGAATCAGAGCACAGGATCAGAAAACGGCATTTATTTGTGTAAGTCTGGCGCTTGGGAGCGCTCTGCTGATATGAATGCTGCGGGCGAGTTTTCGGGCGCTGCTGTATTCGTACAAGAAGGAACAGCAAACGGCGATACTGGTTATGTATGTACAAACGACGGTGATGTGACTGTTGGCACTACAGCGATCACTTTTGTACAGTTCACAGGCGCAGGGCAACTCAGCGGCGGCGATGGTATCGACATTACTGGATCAACTATCTCCGTTAATGTTGATGATTCATCAATCGAGATCTCTTCTGATGCTCTGCAAGTAAAAGCAGCAGGTATCACAAACGCAATGCTTGCGGGCTCGATTGCAAATGCTAAGCTTGCTAACAGCACGATCTCAGGCGTATCATTGGGCGCAAATCTTAACTCGTTAAGCGCTGGCAATGGTCTTTCAATGACCAGTTACAACGGATCTGCTGCTGTATCTGATTTGACGATCGAACTTGACGGCGCAACTTTAAGCGTTGGAGCAGGCGGGATCAGTGTTTCTGATGGCGGGATCGGTGCTACTCAACTCGCTGCTGACGCTGTTGTATCTGCAAAGATCGCAGACGGTGCAATTGACAGCGCTGCATATTTGGCTGATTCAGTCGTTACAAATGCCAAATTGGCCGGCTCAATTGAAAATGCAAAACTTGCAAACTCTACGATTTCAGGCGTTGCACTTGGTGCAAATCTCAACTCTTTGAGTGCTGGAAATGGTTTGAGCATGACCACTTACAACGGATCGGCGGCTGTATCTGATTTGACTATTGCCCTTGATGGCGCAACTTTGACCGTCGGAGCAGGCGGAATCAAAGTTTCAGCGGGTGGAATCGGAACCACAGAACTTTCAGCAGATTGTGTAACAAACGCAAAAATTGCAGACGATGCAATTAAAACTGAAAATCTTGATTTCGCAGGATTCTTTGCTTCTTTTGATGCTGATGGATCAACTGCCTCCTTTGATTTGGCTGGTGCTGTTGATCTTGAATTCAAAGAGTTCTTTGTTGTTACTGTCAACGGTCTTGTAATGGAATACAAAGACACTCCAGACGCTCAAGACAACTACAAGATCGATAACAATGGAACGGGCGACGTTGGGCGCATTGTTTTCGGATCCAACTTGGCGAATGGCGACCGTGTAACAATCCGCGGATTCATCAACAACTAATTCCCTTGACACACCTCAACTGCTGAGATCCTCTGTATCACCTGCGGAGGATCTCTTTTTTTATCTGCGTATAGTGTCGATAGTTGCGGGAGATCTGTCTAACTGTCTGACTTTTTATTAAAAAAAGTTTATAAATATGTTGACATATAGAAAAGAATGAATTACTATAAGAATATAGCCAATGAGGTTAGTTCTTTGAAATCGCAGCCCATACCCAAAGAAGCCAAGACCCGCAATGACGGCGGCGAGCAGTTCGGAGGATTGGAAAATTCTATCAATCATTACAACAACGGAAATACAATGACTATCTCAATCGATTACTCTAAAACTCCTGAAATGGTAACTGAAAGACTTCCTGCATGGATTAAGGAATTACAAAATGCCTTTATTAAAGACTATGCAGAGCGTGATATTGCTTGGCTAACTCCAAAGATTTACATTGCTGGAGGACGCAAATATATTAAAATAGCAAAATCAGGGCGAGCAGATACTTCAGTTTATTGCTTTGTACGTGCTGAAGATGGAGCAATCTTAAAGGCGGCAAGTTGGAAAAAGCCAGCGCTTAACTTTAAGAGAGGAACAATTTTTGATTCTAAGACTCCAAACACATACGGACTATAACAAAATAAAAAGGGCGGCTTCGGCTGCCCTTTCTTGTTTTAGGCGCTCTCTGAATATATCACAACGACTTTGCTGCTAGTCTCAGGGGCAAGCGCAAACGTGACACCGCGCCGATCGCCGTCTTCTGTATAGTCATCAGAACCGCCTTGTATCTGTAGCACTCCATTGTAATAGACTTGAATACTATCCTCTACAAACTGGCTCGACGTGCTGAAGTTTATATTTGAGCCGTTCACTTGACTAGATAGATTCTCGATCTTGAGTGTGGTAGATGCTGCGGGATCTGAATGTGTGCCGCCGTTTCTATTAATGATTTGAACAACAGCCATCATCGATCCCCTTGATATGTGATTTCTACGAAGTCAAGATCACAGCTGCCTGTATCCAGTTTCACAAACGCATACAGATCGCCAGCCCGATCAACCTTCACAAAACTATTGAGCGCAAAGATTGCTGATCCATTTGTAGCCGTCGTTATGCCTGTATAGATGTCGCTGACTGTATCTGTAATGAGCATTTGATCGCCCGCCTGATCTCTACATAGACGCATTGTGATTTCCGTTGCTGCGTTGATGTTAGACACTTGTAAAACAATTAATGAAAGATAGCCCTCGAAGTGTTGCGACGGCGGGAACATCTCCATATCAATGTCAATCCTCTTAGCAAGATCAAAACTGGACCCGATCCCAGTGACAGCAGTACGGCTCGTTACTCTGTTAATGCTTTTCATATTCATGATAACAATCCTTTGACGCTAGCGATCACGCCTCTGAGTTTCACATACATAATAAATTTTGGAGACGGCGGAACCATGCACCGAAGTATTTTGATACAATCCTCACAATCTGAGAGCGCTGTATGCGCCTTTCTACGCTTCCAACCTAAGAACAGGCATATATGATCCAATGACATGCTAGAACAGCCATAAGGCGCAAGATTGACCCTGCAAACGTCTCTTGTGTCTATGTACGGCACAGGGAAAGAAAACTCTTGATAATACGTATCAGCAAACGCCCGCAGAAACTTAATGTCAAAGTTCACATTGTGACCCACTAAGATCCCGTCAAGATGTGCAAGAAATAGATGCTTGATGATTGTCACAGCGTGCTCGCCCTCGATCGCATTCTTCCACCTGTACGGAGTATATCCATTTACCCGTAGCGCCTCTTGATCAGCCTGATCAATGTTGCGGGGCTTGATCTTCACTTCAATGCGCTCCGTTACAATGCCGTCAATCATTACAATAGCGCCCAAAGAAAGCAACTCATGCCGCTTTGGATCTAGCCCTGTCGTTTCTGTGTCTATGACTATGTATTTCATTTGATGCTCCGTTGTTTCTCTTGAAACGATGAAAGCACAGCCCGCACTGTTGGCTCTTGCATAACCAATCGAAATATAAACAAATTAGGCGGCTCGCCTGTCATCTCATAAAAATATTCTGCCATAATCGCAATCTTTGACAGCGGGATAGAAGCCCGATCATTGCACCAGTTCGAAACAGTGCTCTCTCTAAATCCGATTTCACTGCAAAAAGCCCGCCTGCTTTTGTGGT
>Ga0222718_10003355_pt1 | contig 13772 bp, 10 predicted proteins | sample C33_27DmetaG_FD_165045 | JGI IMG/M metagenome (GOLD analysis project Ga0222718, IMG submission 165045) | Estuarine water microbial communities from San Francisco Bay, California, United States - C33_27D | ecosystem: Environmental > Aquatic > Marine > Unclassified | place: USA: California... | reverse complement strand
GCGAGGGCACCGGGCACGGCGAGGGCACCGGGCACGGCGAGGGCACCGGGCACGGCGAGGGCACCGGGCACGGCGAGGGCACCGGGCACGGCGAGGGCAAGGTGCCGAAATGGGTGATCAAGGCGATTGCCCTGTTCTGGGTTGGCTGGGCAGTCACCTACGTCGGCACCGGCATGGTCCGGAACCTGCGATCGCTGCTGGTCGTGATGCTGATTTCGCTGTTCTTGTCATTCGCCATCGAACCCGCGGTCAACCGGCTCGAATCGTGGGGTCTTCGGCGGGGGTTGGGTGTCTGGCTCGTCTATCTCTTCTTGTTGGTCGCAACGGTTGGTTTCTCCGCTGCGATCGGCACGGCGCTCGCAACTCAGATCAACAGCCTGATCGAGGAGGCACCGCGCTACGTCGACGACATGGAGGCCTGGCTGCAGCGAAACATCGACGAGGACATCGATCTGCAGCGGATCAGCGACGAGTTCGTCGAAGGTGGTGGTGCATCGGATCTGGCGACCCGCTTCGCCGATGACGTCGTCTCGCTCGGCACCACGGTGCTCAACTTCGTGTTCCAGACCTTTACGGTGCTGTTGTTCACCTTCTATCTGGTGGCTGAGGGACCCCAGATACGACGAAACGTCTGCTCGTTCCTCCAACCGAATCGCCAGCGTGCAGTGCTTGCGGTGTGGGATCTCGCCATCGAAAAAACCGGCGGCTACATCTACTCGCGGAGCATTCTCGCCGTGTTGTCAGCGGCGGCGCACTACGTCGCATTCACGATTCTCAGTGTTCCTTTTCCCGTGCCGTTGGCGATCTGGGTGGGGGTGATGAGCCAGTTCATCCCTGTCATCGGAACGTACTTCGCCGGTGCACTCCCGCTGCTCATCACCGTGGTCGACAATCCTCGTACTGCGCTGGGCGTACTGATCGTCGTGACCGCTTACCAGCAGCTCGAGAACTACCTCTTCGCGCCGCGGGTCACCGCCCAGACTATGGAGATCCACGTGGCCGTCGCATACGGTTCAGTGATTGCCGGTGGTGCGCTCCTCGGCGTGGTCGGTGCGCTCTTGGCGTTACCGTTCGCTGCGACGACCCAGGCGTTCGTGTCGGGCTATCGCCAACATTTCGAGGTCGAAGAGGACACACTGGCCGAGAGCGCCCAACGCCGGGACCGTCGCCGACAGCCCGGCTGATCCCCCCTATCGCTGCTCGGGAGGTGCCACTGCCTTGCGCTCGGACACAACCCCGATCAAGTCAGGTGCGCCTTGTCGTGATACGGCGCGAAGAACTCGCGATTCGGTGCCAGCAGATCGAAGACGGACTTGTCGGTTGGGGGCAGATCTGCCTCGGAGGTAGCGATCGGTTCGACGCGGTCTCCCCACTTCATGATGTTGGTACCCCAGGTGAGCCCGCCACCAAACGCGGTCTGCACAATGGTCATACCAGGCTCGATGCGGCCCTGCGCCAACGCGTCGTGTAGTGCCATCGGGATCGAGGCCGCCGACGTGTTGCCGTGGGTCTCGATGTTGAGCATGACCTTGTCATCGGAGATTCCGAGTCGATTGATCGTGGCTTCGATGATGCGCTGGTTGGCCTGGTGGGGAATCACCAGATCGATGTCGGCGGAGGTCAGCTCGGCCTTCTCGAGTGCACGTTCCACCGAAGCCGCCATCCCGCGTACTGCGTGCTTGAACACGTTCTGACCCTCGAAATGCAGTCGGTCGATGGCGGGGTCCCGCTGGCGATCGAGTTCTCCCCGGCTTCCAAATGTTGGGAACACCATCGTCCGGCCAGCGACACCATCGGCTCCGATGTCATGTGCGATGACACCCGAACCGTCGGTGGTGGCCTCGAACACTGCTGCGCCGGCACCGTCGCCGAACAGGATGCATTGGTTGCGATCCCAGTAGTCCATGACAAAGTGAAGTTTCTCAGCGCCGATCACGAGCACCCGCTCGGCCACACCCGACTCGATCATCGAAGCGACGGTCGCGGTGCTGTAGACGAATCCGCTGCACGCCGCGTTCAGGTCGAACGCGGCGGCGTTGACGAGCCCGAGGCGCTCCTGCAGGAAGCAGGCGTTGCTTGGGCAGGTGATTTCAGGGGTGACCGTCGCCATGACCAACAGATCGATATCGGTCACCTCGAGCCCTGCCGCTGCGAGCGAATGTTTGGCTGCAACCTCGGCAAGGTCGGTCACCTCAACATGGCTTATGCCGCGCTCTTTCATGCCGGTGCGTTCGACAATCCACTGATCGCTCGTGTCAACCAGTTGCTCGAGGGCGGCGTTGGTCAGCTTCACGGGCGGGACACACTTGCCCCAACCGGTGATCTGTGCTCGTCGCTGCGTCATCAGACACCCCCAGGCTGATTTCGAGTGCCACACAGCATAGGGAGGAATCAGCAACGGGACGGCTCCCAGCACCTGTCGAGTCGTGTGCCGCCAGCCCCGCGTGCGGCCGCCGGCCAACAACCCCTGGAACTGCAAGAGCCCTGGGCCGAAGCCCAGGGCTCTTGTAATTCTCAGCAGATCAGCGTCGGGCGCTAGCCCGAACGTTTCTCGGCGCTAGGCCTGCTGGATCTTGATCTCGATGTCGACACCCGCAGGCAGATCGAGCCGCTGCAACGAGTCAACCGTCTTCGGCGACGGATCCAGGATGTCGAGTAGACGCTTGTGGATACGCATCTCGAAATGCTCCCGGGAGTCCTTGTCCTTGAACGGCGACTTGATGACCGTGAAGCGGTGCTTCTCGGTCGGCAGCGGGATCGGGCCCGACAGTTCTGCCTGCGTCCGCTTCACCGTCTCGACGATCTTCTTCGTCGACTGATCGATGATCTCGTGGTCGTAGGCCTTGAGTCGGATCCGGATCTTCTGTCCTGCAGCCATCAGACGCTCACTTGAGGATCTTCGTGACCGAGCCGGCACCGACGGTGCGACCGCCCTCGCGAATTGCGAAGCGAAGGCCCTCGTCCATAGCGATCGGGTTGATCAAATCAACGTGCATGGTGGTGTTGTCACCAGGCATGCACATCTCGGTTCCCTCGGGGAGAGTGATCGTGCCGGTGATGTCGGTGGTCCGGAAGTAGAACTGCGGACGGTAATTGGAGAAGAACGGCTTGTGACGGCCACCTTCTTCCTTCGACAGCACGTACACCTGGGCCTCGAACTCGGTGTGCGGGGTGATGCTGCCGGGGGCGGCAAGCACCTGTCCACGCTGAACATCGTCTTTATCGATGCCGCGGAGAAGGGCGCCGATGTTGTCGCCAGCCTGTCCCTCGTCGAGCAGCTTGCGGAACATCTCGACGCCGGTGCAGGTGGTCTTCGAGGTGTCCTTGATACCGATGATCTCGAGTTCGTCGCCGGTGTGTACGGCGCCCTGCTCGATCTTGCCGGTGACGACGGTGCCACGACCGGTGATCGAGAAGACGTCCTCGATGGGCATCAGGAACGGCTTGTCGAGGTCACGCTCAGGGGTCGGGATGTACTCGTCGACCTCGCCCATAAGCTCCAAGATCTTGGCGGCGAAATCATCGTCGCCTTCGAGCGCCTTGAGCGCCGAGACGTGCACGACCGGGGCGTCGTCACCCGGGAAGTCATACTCGCTGAGGAGCTCGCGCACCTCCATCTCGACGAGCTCGAGAAGCTCCTCGTCGTCGACCATGTCGACCTTGTTGAGCGCAACGACGATCTTCGGCACGCCTACCTGACGGGCAAGCAACACGTGCTCACGGGTCTGAGGCATCGGGCCGTCGGCGGCGGACACCACGAGGATGGCGCCGTCGACCTGAGCCGCACCGGTGATCATGTTCTTGATGTAGTCGGCGTGACCCGGCATGTCGACGTGGGCGTAGTGACGGCTCTCCGTCTCGTACTCCACGTGCGACACGTTGATCGTGATGCCTCGCTCGCGCTCTTCGGGCGCGTTGTCAATGTTCTCGAACTCGGTGAACGACGAACCCTCAACGTTGTCGGCGAGCACCTTCGTGATCGCAGCGGTGAGCGTGGTCTTGCCGTGGTCGATGTGGCCCATGGTCCCCACGTTCACGTGGGGCTTGGTCCGCTCGAACGTCTCCTTAGCCATGACGTTTTTCCTTGCTTTCTTCTGTGAGGTTGGGGTGAGGAGACGATCACTCGCCGCGGACGCGGGCGACGATCTCTTCCTGGACGTTTGCAGGCGTGGGCTGGTACGAATCGAATTGCATCGTGTACGTCGCCCGCCCCTGCGTGCGTGAACGCAGGTCCGTACTGTATCCGAACATCTCGGAGAGCGGCACGAGTGCATTCACGACTTGGTTCTGGCCGCGCTGCTCAGTGCCTTGCACCTGCCCGCGACGAGAGTTCATATCACCAACAACATCGCCGAGATAGTCGTCGGGGGTGACGACCTCGACGCCCATCATCGGCTCCAGCAGCGTGGGCTTGCAGCGAGGAGCGACCTCGCGGAACCACGCGTTACCAGCGATCTTGAAGGCCATCTCCGACGAGTCGACGTCATGCGTCTTGCCGTCGGTAAGGGTGACCTTGATGTTGACGGTCGGGAAGCCGGCCAGCACACCGTTGCTCATGGCTTCCCTGATGCCGTCGTCAACCGGCTTGATGTACTCCTTGGGGATGGACCCACCGGTGATCTTCGACTCAAAGGCGTACTCGTCCTCGCCGTCGGTATAGGGCTCGATCGTCGCCTGGATGACAGCAAACTGACCCGTACCACCCGTCTGCTTCTTGTGGGTGTAGGTGTGCTCGACGACCGACTGTGTGATCGTCTCGCGGTACGCAACCTGCGGCTTGCCCACAGTGGCGTCGACCTTGAACTCGCGCATCATGCGGTCGACCAGCACCTCGAGGTGCAACTCGCCCATGCCGGCGATGATCGTCTGCGCGGTCTCTTCGTCGGTGCGGACCTGGAAGGTCGGGTCCTCCTCGGCGAGCGCTTGGAGGGCCCTGCCCATCTTCTCCTGGTCGGCCTTCGACTTCGGCTCAACGGCCACGTGGATCACAGGGTCGGGGAAGTCGAGGTTCTCGAGCGTGATCGGGTTCGATGGGTCGCACAGTGTGTCGCCGGTTCGGGTGTTCTTGATACCGATGCCAGCGGCGATGTCGCCAGTGAAAACGGCGTCTTTGTCAACACGGTCATTGGCGTGCATTTCGAGGATCCGGCCCACACGCTCCTTGTTGGAGGTGCGGGTATTGAGGACCTGATCACCCTTGTCGAGCTTGCCGGAATACACGCGGAAGTAGGTGAGACGACCCACGTGCGGGTCGGTCATGATCTTGAACGCAAGCGCAGCGAACGGCTCAGAGTCGTCGGCCCGGCGCTGCACTTCTTCGCCGTTCCGAGGGTTCTCACCGGTGACCGGCGGGACGTCGAGCGGCGACGGGAGATAATCGATGACGGCGTCGAGCAAGGGTTGTACACCCTTGTTCTTGAAGGCGGTGCCGTTGAGGATTGGAACCATGCCGTGGTTCAGCGTGGCATTGCGAATAGCGGCCTTGATCTCTTCTTCGGTGATCTCTTCCTCTTCAAGGACCTTCATCATGAGGTCTTCGTCGAGGTCGGCGAGCGAGTCGAGCAGCTCAGCGCGGTACAGCTCGGCATCGTCGACGAGGTCGGCCGGGATGTCCTGCTCTTCGTAGGTGGCGCCGAGGTCTTTCTCATCGGTGGCGGCCGGCCACACGAGGGCCTTCATCTTCACGAGGTCGACGGTGCCGACATAGTCGCCTTCGGCGCCGATCGGAAGCTGCACAACAAGCACGTTCTCGGTGAGGCGGTCCTTGATCGTGTTGAGGCAGAAGTAGAAATCGGCTCCGGTGCGATCCATCTTGTTGATGAAACACATCCGCGGCACCTTGTAACGGTCGGCCTGACGCCACACCGTCTCGGTCTGGGGCTCGACACCAGCTACACCATCGAAGACAGCGACGGCGCCGTCGAGCACGCGCAGCGAGCGCTCCACCTCGACGGTGAAGTCCACGTGACCCGGGGTATCGATGATGTTGATTCGATGGTCGTTCCAGATGCAGTGCGTCGCCGCCGACGTAATCGTGATACCGCGCTCCTGCTCCTGCTCCATCCAGTCCATCGTGGCAGCACCGTCATGGACCTCACCGATCTTGTACGAGCGGCCGGTGTAGTAGAGGACGCGCTCGGTCGTGGTCGTCTTGCCGGCATCGATGTGGGCCATGATCCCGATGTTGCGGGTCTTGGCGAGGGGGATTCGCTTCTCAGCCATGGGTATTCCTCAGGTGGGTGGGGGGCGGTGCGGTAACGCACCACGACCGGGCTGCTTCAGCTGAAGCGTTATGCCCGGTCGTCGGAAAAGGGTAGTGCTCGGAGGTTCGGATACCGAGGTATCCGCTACCAGCGGTAGTGGGCGAAGGCCTTGTTGGCCTCGGCCATCTTCTGCAGATCTTCGCGCCGCTTACAGCTTGCGCCGATGCCGTTGCTTGCGTCGAGAATCTCGTTGGCCATGCGCTCAGCCATCGTCCGTTCACGACGGTCGCGGGCGAATCCGACCATCCAACGGATGGACAGCGTGGTGGCACGACGGGGTCGAACCTCGACGGGGACTTGGTAGGTCGCACCGCCGACGCGGCGGCTGCGGACTTCGAGCTGTGGACGGACGTTGTCGACCGCACGTTTCAGCACGGCGACGGGATCGTCACCAGTCTTTTCCTGTACGACTTCGAGCGCGTCGTACATGATTCGCTCAGCAGTGCTGCGCTTGCCACGCTGCAAGATCTTGTTCACGAACTGGGTGACCAGAACCGACTTGTAAATCGGGTCCGGAACGATCTCGCGGCGCTGTGCGGGGCCCTTACGCGGCATCGTCAGCCTTCCTTCTTGACGCCGTAGCGGCTTCGGGCCTGCTTACGGTCGCGCACACCCGAGGTGTCGAGGGTGCCGCGGACGATCTTGTAGCGCACACCCGGAAGGTCCTTCACGCGACCTCCACGCACGAGCACGATCGAGTGCTCTTGGAGGTTGTGGCCTTCGCCCGGGATGTATGCGGTGACTTCGGTGCCGGAGGTGAGACGGACACGGGCAACCTTGCGAAGGGCAGAGTTCGGTTTCTTCGGGGTGGCGGTGTACACACGGGTGCAGACACCGCGACGCTGCGGCGCACCCTTGAGCGCCGGCGTGGCTTCCTTGCGGCGCTTGGTCTGCCGGCCCTTGCGGACTAATTGCTGAATGGTGGGCACGAAAATGCTTCCTCGTTGAACGAAAGGTGTGAGAACTTCGGCTGGCCGACACAGCGGTGTCCGCGGCACGCGCGTCGAGGCCAGCAGAAAAGCATACGAGGCACAGAGGGGAACCTCAACCCGTCAGCCCAGACTTCCGCCAACGCTCGTCGAGCTTGCCGCCTGCCCACCAGGTTATCGCCGACGCCAAGAGCGCCAGCAGGGTGAGCGAGAGGGTGAGCCCAAGGAAAGACGGGCGGAAACCGAACTCAACCCGAGAGTGCCCTTCGGGCACGAGAACCCCCTGGAAGGAGTCGTCGACCCGCACCACCTCGGCCTTCCGGCCGTCCACCGTTACCGACCATCCCGGGTAGTCGGGGTTCGGTACGACGACCAATGCCGGATGGGTCGTCTTGACGGCAATCACGGTCGCATCCTGGTCAGCAACGAGCACGGTCGCCGATGCGGTCACCCCATCGGGGACATCGGAGGGGAGCCCGAGCGTTGCGGCGATTCCCGGCTCGACAAGCGCGACCGAGCGGGAGGCGAGGTGGTCCTCAACCGTTGCCCTCTCGACGTCTCGGGCGGCATGAGAAAGACGCACCCCGACATCCTCAATTCGGTCGTACAACACGACGTCACCAGCGTGGACGACGATCCACCCGTCACCACCAGCAACGGTCCCAAAGGAAACGCGGCCCGCGTCGGCGCGCAACACCGGCTCATGACCCGACATCGGGTCAGCCCGGAAGGAAAACCGTGTCGTGAACGTTCGCCCCGGTTCGAACGGCTCGCCGACGAGAACAAGATCGACGGGCCCGGTGAGATCATCAACACGGGCCGAACCGAACGAGACCACACCTCCGGCACGGATTTCTACATCGATCGAACCTCTTGCAGGCTCGATGATGTCAACGGTCACCGCACGAAGCCCTGCTTCGGGCACGACGCCGGCCTTTGCCCCATCACGGTCGATGTCGAGAGGAATGCTGTCGCGTCCTTCTGCAACAACAACGCGAACGCCTTTCGCAGGCATGTGCGGGTCGGCGGCCCACACGCCAACTCCCAGTCTTGCGAGTGCTTCGCTTCGGATGTCGACCTCGGCGAAATACGGGTTGGACACCGTTCCTGGCGGCAAGAAGTGGTCGTCATCGATCGCCCGAAAAACCTCCCGCCACCCGGGTGGCAGGAAACCATTGGTGCGCACGTCGTCCAGGCTGACGGTCTGGCCGGAATTCGCAAGAAAGACACGGCCCTCGGCGTTCATCCGCTCACCAGGTTGGAGCGCATCGATAGCGACCTGATGAGAAGGGGTGCGAAGGTCAACCGACTCGGTTCTCACGACCGTAGCAACCGATCCGAGACCCACAAGGAGTTCGGCTGCGACGAGGAGCGTTACGAGTGAAACTGCAACGGCGCTGGGTAGCCGGCGTCGAAAAAAGAACCACAACGTCGCCGCAGTCGCACAACCGAAGGCCAGGGGAACGAGCATGCCTTCTGCCGTCTCTTTGACAAAGCCTGCTTCACGGGTGATCTGCAACCAAGACCACAAAAATGGGGCGCAGGCGATACCGCCGGCGAGCGAAGCGAGCGCAGCCCGACGAATCCCCTGCGGGAAAGCCACTCCAGGATGCGTCTCCCGCCCCCGAAGCCAAGCTTCGAACCCGAGACCGGCCAAAACAGCAAGACCGAGATTCGCGATGACCCGCGCCCGGCCGACGGTGCTGTAGCGGACGACCGGAAGCGAATTGACAAACTCGGTAAGTGGCCCACCAACGTATGAAATCCAAAGGGTTGCGATGACGATGACCCACCAAGCACGAACGATGCCTCCCATCGCAGTGGTTTGGCTCGCGCGATCGGGCCTGCGGTGTGCGAGCGCCAAGAGCGCCAGCACGATGACAGCGACGCCGGCATAGGACTGTGTCTCCACCCAGTTCTGACCCGGCCCCCAGAAGACGCCGCCATCATGGGTTGAGCCGTACGGATTCGGAAGCGCGACGCCAGGCAGGAACTCAGCACCAATGGAGGTGTCGGCAGGGAGTCGCTCACGAGGCCCCGTATCGGCCCACCGCAGGTTTTGCGCGAAATGCGCAACGTGGTAGCTCACCAGACCACACCCGAGCACCACCCCCCATCCGGCGACGATCACGGCCCGCCGCCATTTCCGTCCCGGCCGATCGGTCGGACGATTTGCCCAGAGCCGGTAGAGGGCATAACCGGCACCGAACACGAGGCCATAGACCGTGACCACTGGGAAGTTCGCCCACACCATCGCTGCGAGCAAGAGGCCAAAACCGACCGCCTGCCGAGGCCGAGGACGGTGGGCAACCGATTCAGCGAACCAGAAAACCCCGGGCAACAATGCAGCAACGTTTGCCTGGGGCCATCCCGACCAACCAACGAGATAGCCGGAAAAGGCAAAGGCGACGCCGCTGATCGTCGCTGCCGAGCGGCTGAGACCGATTCGACGAGTGAGGCCAAACGTCAACCCGGCCGCTGTCATCGTTCGAAACGCAGCCGCAAGGCCGGGGGCATACCAGGCGGGCACGACGAGGTAGACCCAATGGAAGACCGGCAGACCCGCCTTCATCGTCGGGATCCCTCCCCCGACGGAACGATCCCAGAACGCCCACATCCCATTCCGGAGGTCACTGGCCATCGATGAAAAGTGACTGTGAACATCGAGTGTGTCGGAAAGCAACGGGTTCGACAGCTTGCTGTGCCCCGACTGCGGGTCAAAACGCCAGGGCGCATACAACTCGGCGATATCGATCGGCAAGAGGGCGCCGAAACCGAACAGTGGGCGCAACAGCAGAACCAGCGTGCAAACGCCGAAGACCGCCCAAGGCCACCAGACCCGATCAGCCGATGCTCTGCGGTTTTCCGCCATCTTGCGCGATGGTAGCGCCGGAGTTTCTTCGCCGGACTCTGGCTTCACGGCACCTACACTCCGACCGTGGCAGTCGCGCGATCGCTTTCCTCGCTGACGCTGCGGATAGTTGGATTCGTTACCGGGTTCTGCCTGCTCATCGGCGTCGCTCGCTTCGGTTTCCGTTCCGCCGAACTCGACAGCGGTAGCTTCGTTCCCAGTTGGCTGATCCTGCTCACGATGCTCGCCCTTTTCACGCTCTTCACGATCGCTGCGGAGTTTCGGATTCTCGCCCGCATCGCTGGAGTCGCGATTTCGAAACGAACTGCCTTCGGTGTTTCCGTGATCGGAACTGCAGCAAACCTTCTTCCGGTCCCGGGCTCGGCCATCACAAGATTCATCGTCCTGCAGCGCGCTGGTGCAGCGAAGGCAGCTATCACGGCCGCGTTACTCGGTGCCGCACTCGCATGGCTTGGTGTCGCCGGTCTCATCGCGGGAGCGGGGTTAGCCGGATCATCGCCGCTCGTCGCAGCGGCGTTCGTGGCAGGGGCAAGCGCTTCGCTGGGTGGCGGTCTGGCCATCCTTCGCCAACTCGACTGCTTCACACGCGATCTCCTCCTTCTTGTGGCGACAGAGCTGACGTTGACCTTGATAGGCATCGCCCGTTTCCTCACTGTCGCAGCGATGCTGGCACTTCCGGGCACGCTTCAAGAGACCGCTGCACTTGCAGCGGCGGGACCAGCGTCAGCTGCCGTCGGCTTCGTCCCGGCTGGACTCGGTGTTCGAGAGTCACTTGCTGCCGCCCTCGGCGCGCTGTCGGGCCTCGGCGCCGCAGAAGCAGCAGTGATCGCTGTCGTCGATCGAGCAATCGGGCTCGGAATCCTTGTTCCTGCCGCTGCGGTGACCGTCGGCATCGGCTTTCGCCTCGACCCCAAAAACAAATGAGTCGGCCGCGCATCGCCGTGCTCGGCTGGATCGGTTCGTCGAATCTCGGCGACGAACTCATTGCCGAACAGGTTGCGCGAATGATTGATGAGGCTGGCGGCGAGCCGAGTCTGGTCACGATCAGCGAGGCAAGTCGTACCGATGCGTTGCATCAGATCCGGCACGCAGGCGCACTCGACACGTTCGGACTCCTGCGTGAGCTTCGCCGACACGACGGGGTCCTGTTCGGCGGCGGGGGCCTGATCCAAGACGAGACCGGGCCACTCAACCTTCCCTTTCATCTCACCCGTCTCGGCGTTGCGCGCCTGCTACGTCGACCCTGGGCTGCGATCGGGCTCGGTGTCGGCGACGTCCGGCGACGGTCCGGCCGCCTGTTGGTGCGCACAATCGCTCGAAATCCAGTGGCGGGGTCGGTCCGAGACGAGGATTCAGCCAATCGTCTGCTCGCATTGACTGGTACCCGGCCTGAACTTGGAATCGATCCGGTGCTCGCTCAGCCCCCTCGCAACGTAGTCGCAACCGACCATCTCGTCGTTTCGCTTCGACCGATGAACTCGCCTTCTCAACGAAGACTGGCCGGTCAACCCGGACCAGCACCGTCCCAGATCCAAACCTGGGCCAAAGCCATCGATGACATCGCCTCAACCGCGGGGCTCGGTGTCCGTTTCGTGACCTGGGATGACGAACACGATCACGCAATCCACGAGGCCGCCGCAGCTCAACTCCGCACGCCTGCCGAAATCGTGCGGCCAAAAGCCGCCGACGTCATCGATCTGATGGGGTCAGGCCAGCTGGTCATCTCGATGCGATACCACGGTGCGGTCGCCGCCGTTCTCACCCGTCGACCGGCGTTGCTGTTGGACTACTCCCCAAAGATGGCTGCTATCGCAGTCGATGTAGGAAACGGTGTGACCTGTCTCCACCCAACCGCACCAGCAGAGCAGCTGAGCGCAGCTGCTCGAGCACTATTGGACGGGCCACCCCCAAGTGGCGTTTCGAACGTTGAACAGCGAAACGAGGTGAACCGCAGAGTGATCAGGAAACTGGTGGATGCTGCGTCCGGCCGATGAGGTCGTCGGCCACGATCGCGGCCGGGGATGGTCGACCGGATGGGCGGGGATCGCGCCGGTAACGCGCCGGGTCGGCAAAGAAGTCCGACACCACGGCCTGGTCGTAACACGACATCACGACACAACCGTCGAGTCCGTCGGGCCGTTCTGTTCGAGCTCGCCAGAGCAACGTGGGAATCCCGAGAACAGCGCACTCTTCCTGAATTGAACCGCCGTCGGTCACAACCCACGGGGCCACAGCGCACGCGTCGAGAAATTCGTCATGGGGAAGGAGCGGTGCGACATCGGGCCCAGCTGCGAGGACCTCGTCCCAGCGATCTTGTGACTTCAGCGCGCGCTCGGTCGGAGGATGAACGAGAAAACGAGTTGGGCCGGATGTGCTCGCCTTGCCGAGGAGTTCGATGAAACCATCGACACGCGAACCTCTGTGCAGATTCTCGACGCGATGGATAGCGATGATGCCCGGACCCGCCACCTCACGCTCACCAGTCCCTACTGCATGGACCACTGCGTCTATCGCAGTGTTCCCGGGGGTCTGAACGACTTCACCCTTCACACGCATCGTTGCGATATTTGCCGAAGCCTCGTCGTTGGGAGGGTAGAGCACCGACGCAAGCCTCATGACCCCGATTCGGCTCAGTTCCTCGGGAAAAGGCTGCAGCAGATGAAAACTGCGCAGCCCCGACTCCAGATGGGCCACCGGAACACCGGCTCGCCGTGCGAGAAGGCTCGCCAGCAGTGTCGCCGGCGTGTCACCGTGCACAAGGCAGATCGGCTGATCGTCATCTCCGAACAGTCGGCGACGCAGCGTCTTGCGACGCTGGAAGAGCAGTTTGGCGATACCTCCTGCCCACCGAACCACTTCGGGGATCGTCTCGGCGTCGCGTCCGTTCCCCAATCGAAGTGCTGGCTCCTCGATTGCCAACGGAGCTCGAAATGACCGAGAAAGGCCACCGTGCTGGCCAACATCGATGATGCGATAGGCGACTCCACGAGCGCTGAGTTCGCGCAGAACAGGAGCCGTCTTGATGTATTCGGCTTTCGTGGCTATCGCAGCATGGATCATGTCCGCTGCGCAGGTAGTGAGAGGTAGAGCAGCCGGGTGACCTCGCGCCGCATCTGCGCAATCCGCTCAAGCACCATACCGATCGAGATCATTCCAAAGCCGAGGAGGTATGCCACTGCGACTGCGATCAAGGTCGGCTGCCGCTCGACCAGACCGGTCTCGATGAAGTCCACCACGATCGGAACGGCAAACGTTGTTGCGACTGCGACAAAGGCGAGACCAACCAGTGCGAAGGTGAGGAGCGGACGCCAGTCACGAAACAGGCGAAACATTCGCCGAAGAATGCGAAACCCGTCTCGCCAAGTCCCGAGTTTGGAGTGCGAGCCGGTCGGGCGGCTCGTGTAGGTCGAATCGATTTCGACATGGCGCAGATCGAGACTTGCTGCGTGTGCGTTGAGATCGGTCTCCACTTCGAAGCCCTGGGTGAGGACCGGGAAGGTTTTGACAAATCGTCGGCTCAAGGCCCGGTAGCCACTCAACGTGTCCGTGAGACGAAGTCGAAAAAGTCGCTGAAAAACAAAAGTCAGCATCTGGTTGCCGAGCGTGTGGCCACCTGGAAATGCGCTGCCGTCCGAAAGCCGTCTCGCAACGACCATGTCGACACCGTTTTCGAGAACCTCTGCCACCATTGCAGGTGCGGTCGTCGGG
>Ga0222718_10003354_pt1 | contig 13772 bp, 31 predicted proteins | sample C33_27DmetaG_FD_165045 | JGI IMG/M metagenome (GOLD analysis project Ga0222718, IMG submission 165045) | Estuarine water microbial communities from San Francisco Bay, California, United States - C33_27D | ecosystem: Environmental > Aquatic > Marine > Unclassified | place: USA: California... | reverse complement strand
TGGGGGGAAGTTGGTAGTGTGTATAACTTTTATAGGAAAAATTTGCGGGGTCGAAAAGAATGTGTATTATATACCCACCCTCCCACACTAGACAAGTTTATACTACCGCCATATAGTGTTTATATTATACAGCCTTAATTCACGCACTGTTTTTTGATCGCGTAGTGTCCGTATTATACAACTAGTGTTTTTACTATACGGTTGGGGGGTACTTACGAGGGGTACTGTTGATTGTCGTGATTACACTTATGGCATATGAATAAGTCCTTACCTCCATCCTTTATGTTCCACTTCCATCCACAGTTACTGCATTTGATCTTAGTCCCTGCATTGGTTATTATCTCCCGCACTATGTTTATAAGCTTGATCATTATGCACTCTTTGATAAGTTAGGTTTTCCATAGATCCTTTTAGTGATCCTCTTGTTTACTTTGCTTAGTAGTCTAGTGAAGTACCCATCATTCTTTATCTCGGGGTTCTTATGTTTACCTACGATTGTTGTTATCATGTTAGGGTCTCTTACGACTGGAGCATTGCTTTGTTTCATTAGAGTCTCCATCTTCTTACTTGCTTCAATGAACCATCCCTTTGTGTTAACTAGCTTTATTACTTTCATCACCAATTGTTTCTTGGCTTCCCTCTTGCCGTTGGTTCCCAATAGTGCTATCTTGTTTCCGTATGAGGTCGGCTTGTATATGATAAATGCGTCCGGCTCTTTATCACTGTCGACATCCATTAGGTTTATTGCTTTGTACTTACTTGCTAATTCTTGAGCGCTGTTGGCACTCAAGTCTAGCCCTTCCTTCTCGTATGTGTCTTTATACATACTCCAGATGGTTTCCTTGCCTTGTGGATCTATTGTATTGAGATTGTAGTCCTTCCACTGCATTGGTGGGGTTACTTCTATCTCTGTTAGTATGTCTTTGAGTTTTATCATCTTATATAAATAGTAGGTGTAAAAGGAAAGGGGCTTTCGCCCCTTCCAGTGTTTTTGTCGATCAACCTATTAGCTGTCCGCATCATTATCTAGTGGTTCATCACAAACCTCAGCAACTGCTTTCTCCGCTTCTTGAATCTCTTTCTCTATCCATGCTGCTTTCGCTTGTTCTACTGTTAGACCTTGCTCAATCTCTTCTGGTGTTCTTCTAAATCTTTTATTTGCCATCTTTGTTCTTTTTTAATTTAAGTTACGAAATTTATTTTAGGAAACCAAATGTTATCTATTATTTTAAAAGTGTAACATGCCCCTTATGTATATGACGTTTATCAGTGTGTAATTCTTTGAATAAATACTTTGTATGTGTACCGGGGGATTGGTTAAAAGTATTTGGCTTTATGTGTGTACTGGGAGTACTTATATCCTATCTATCTGCATGTAATATGTTCCATCCTTCTCCCCTAGTACTTTGCCTTTGAGCTTCTTCCAGAACCCTATTGCTTGATCTGAAGTATATAGTGTTATGTGTTGTATGTTGGGATTGTCTTTGAAGATCTTTTCGATTACCTTTCTTCCTATCCCTTGCCGTGATAGCATTATTGCCATTCCTCCAAACAGGAATATTGTATTGTTTAGTGATGGTCCTTTACCTTTTTGTTTGATCTTATCCATCGGGTCGAATTGAATAGTGCCTATGTCTTTTATATGGAATACTCCCACACGTTGTCTTCCTAGTGATACATAATGTGCTCCAATACCAATCTCTTTCTTTTTAGTAGTATCGTTCTTGTAGCTTATTGTTGCTTCTAGTATGTCCCTGAGTTTTATCATGGTAGTGTTATTATGTAGGCATCATTATTGTAGCCAGAAGCAAACTTCTTCACACTCGCTCCAGGCAATTGCTTCTGTATATAAGCTTGATACAAATTAGCTCTTTTGCTTGTTCCAGACTTTCCTCGCCCCTTTTCTTTTTTTGTATTGAACGATAACTCTTTAGGCTCAGTCTGACCAAATATCTCCTTATCATCAATATGCTTCTCGTATGTATTGTTTAAGAAGTCTTTGAGAATTTCTGTAACAGTTGCCATCACCTTAAAAGGTCCTTCATTAGTTAGCTCAGCGAAGTCCGCGGACTCGCCATCTTCATCGTTCATTACTGACCCAAATGCTATATCCCACTCGTTGTGGCCTGCTAAGGTAAATTGTACAAGTCCCTCCCCTTTGTCTCCTTGAAAGGTGTATGCAAAGTCTTGATCATCTACGGCTGGATGTGATTTGTGATACTTCCATGGAAATGCTTTTGCAGATGCATCTCCAATCTCTTGCAGTATGTCTTTAAGCTTGATCATACTCTGTCACTTCTTTCAACATAGACATGAGCTTAGTCATATCTGCTCTATCAACTGGCATCTCTTCTTTTCCTACTTCCTTTTGATCGGTAGGAATATCCTCATACATATCGATCGTAGCTCCTGACATCTCCCAAGGACCCCAATGCTTTGCTTTGAGTATCCATTTTAGCGATTCATCTGTATTGTAGTATTTGTTATCTTCCTTACGAACACCTCCGATAGCATAATATAAATCTTTAGGTACTTCTAACTTCTTTCCATTAGAGTGATCCAATACTGTATCATTTGTTTCTACCCAAGCATGACCAAATCTCTTACCTTCCAATGGTCCTTGTCCATTCACCATTCCATGTACTAATGTGTGATCACCACGTAACGATGTCATAAGTCTACCAGCTGCTTGATAGCAATCTCCACTTGCAACTTCTAGTAATATGTTTTTGAGTTTAATCATCCTATATAAATAGTATGCATAAAAACAAACAGATTGGTGAGGACTTTCTTTATTCCCTTACTGCGCGGGCAACGGGGTGGTTCTCCTCAAGCATTTGCAACTGCTCTTTACCTATCATACCAACAAGTTTTTAATCTGTCTGTCGTTATTAAATCTTACGAATGTAATTTTCTCATCTTCTTATAATGTTCTCTACACACAGGAATATACGAATCATTTCCTCCTATCATAACCTTATCTCCATCAAATATAGGTGTTCCATCTTGTATTCTCATATTCATAGTTGTGCGATCTCCATAAGTACATACTGTTTTGAGTTCTTGTATGTCATCTGATAATGTCATTAGGTATGTTGAGCCAATAAACGGTTCACCTCTAAAATCACTTCGTAACCCATACGCAATAACATCACAATGCATTTCATCTACAATATCCGTTAGTTGCCATACTTGTTTTTTGGTTAAGAATTGAGATTCATCCACTAACACACAATTGACATCATTGTATTTATCTTTTACTAGTTGATATAGGTCAGTTGTTTTTGAGAATGTCTCTGCTTCTCTTTTGAAGGGAGGACCGACACGAGACGAGATAAAACCTTTACCAAACCTATCATCCATCCCGGATGTGATTAGTACTACTTTCTTTTCACGTTCTTCGTAGTTGTATGCTGTCTTTAGTAGATCCAAAGATTTACCAGAAGCCATTGTGGAGTATCTAAAATACAACTTTGCCATTTTTTATCCAATCATTAATGCTGAAAGTAATCCTGCTAATTTATATCCAATGAATGCACCTAATGCAGTTGGAACTGGAAACATTATGAATTTACCTAGTGAGGTTACATATTTGGGTCTGTTAATGACTTTACCTACGTAGAAGTAGTATGTCATATATCCAATTAGTACTGCGATGTCAATTTGGTTGGCTATGAATACCACAATGATGGATCCTAAAAATCCATATGTAGCATTTTCGATAGCGGCTTGGATTATTTCTTGTTTTGGAGTTTCTCTATACTCTTTTCTTATTTTCTTTAAACTCATAACTTAATTTGATAATTGTGCTTTAATTGTTGGGTGTGATTGATTTAAGAATGCGTTGCCATATAGATTGTTTTTCTTCATACGGTATCGGACTGCCATTTTTATCAACCATATTAATTGGAACTTTTTTCTCAATACAAAGCTTAATTGCATCTACTTGATTTTCATAACGAAACCACCATTCGGACTGATCTTTGTAATCTACTACCATATCAAAACTTATTAAGTAATTGTTTAATGGTATTGTAAAAGGCTTATCTGAAGTTATTCGTTCCTCTGCTTCAAATCCTTTCTTTGATTTAGCAAATGGGCCAACATCGCCTACTGCCCCCTGCACATATGGAGAAATCTTATACTTATTACTCAATTTATCTCCGTCAAATGTAAAACGGCATTGAGGTTCCATAAACTTGCTTAAAGTTCTATGTTGTTTATGAAAGTTTTTATCTCTTGTAAATGAAACACTTGATAAATTATCATCCGACATACCACTTTTTAAGTTAGAGTCTTTAAGTATGTCGACAGCATTTTCATATATAGTGTAGTGATATAGTATACCTACTTGTTTAGCTTCTCTCAGTAAATCTATTAATCGTATCATACTAATAAATAGTAATCAATTTGATGAAGGTGCTTCAATTGTTTTTCTATGTTTTTACTCATCTTTGTTTTGGTTTAATATTCTACATATCCGTAAAAGATATATGTGAATGGATTTTTAATTAACACCCAGATTCTTTTCCATAATGGATAGGATGATGTTATTTTCATTGAGGGATATATTATTTTCTTTTTAACCATCTTCTTTGTTTTGGTTTAATCTAACATTGAAAATGACAGGTAGTTTCTTTTCGGGTGTCATTTCTATTAGTTGTTGATACTTTTCATCTCCAATAACACCATCTATGGTATATTCTGTTTTAACACCATTTTCATATATTGGTATTGAATATGTTTCTTCCATATCTTCATCGTTTTTATATTCTTCATATAAATCCTCAACCTCTCTTTCTAGGTCGAAATCCATTTCTCTATCAGCCCCGGTTTCGGCAAATTTCATCATTAAGTCTCTAGCATTTATATCATACCAGTCTTCGAATGATAACTTATCTTTACTCATCTTTGTTTTGGTTTTGTTCTTTTAATAAGAAATTTCTATGTCTTAATTCATGCACTATATCAGTACCTATCCACCATATTACTGATGTTATTAGTAATCCTATAATAACAATAACTGTTAAAAATACTAAAAATCCTTCCTGTGTCATGCTAATGTAATTTTATGTTTTTTAATATAAGACTGTTACAAACCCTTTGAATAGATACATTTTGTCTGATAGTGGTGATCGGGTAACTAATCTCCAAACATATACATCACACGGTACTAAATTATATCCCCCATAAGTTCCATCCCAACTAGCACCTGGATCATAAGATTCCCAAACTATTTCACCATTCCTATTATAAACTGTTAAATGGTACCTATAAATGTTAATACCGTGTGTATATACTTTCCAAGTATTGTTATTTAATTTTCCATCTGGTGTAAAGGCATTGGGGGCGTAGATGGTAATATCATCTTGGAATTGAATTGTATCATAATCTACAGGTACTGCTCCAGTTGTATCAGTTTGAGAGAATAATGACGTAGACAATACCAATAGTAATAAGGTTAATATTTTATTTTTCATATTTTTGTTTTAAATATTCGTTCCATTGTTGTTGCTTTCTTCCGTTGATGAAGAACCACCCTAAATTTATTTCAAACCACTTAATCATCTTTGCTTTGGTTTAATATTCTTTAATAGATTGATGATATCAGCAGCTAGATCAATACCAGAGTTATTATCTCTAGGATCTAAAAGTTTAGCTACCTTTCTTTTAATCTCATTGATTAAATCTATCTGTCCTTGTTCGTAGTCTGTCATAGCTTTGGTTTACTGTCAATAATTTATTTACCATTTTTAAATATCATTTCTGTTAAGCTTTTTGGCTTGGGTGGTGTAGTGGTTTTGGGATCAGTCTTAGGCACCGGATCCATTCTCTTAAACCATCCAATGCAAAACCAAAATATTAGAAACCTAAAGTGCACAAAGCTACCTAAGTGGTGATCAGGTCCCCAGTTGACGATTAGTGATGGTAGCAGATACAATGTCTTTGCATTACTACTCCATACTGTTCGATATGTAGCTCTTACTGGCACTACTTCTTCAATCTGTTTTTAGTTCGTCTAAACATCCATCCATCAAACACACTCTTAAAGAATACCAATACCGCAGCAATTGGGAATACTACAGAGCCTATCCAAAAAGCACGTACGCCAATCCATATTCTATTTAATCTTGCTTTCATCTTTGTCCTTTTTTGGTTAGCCAATGCATTGAAGGTAGAAGCTTAGTTGGTATCTCAATGATCTGACCTGCGCAATGATTATACCTGCCCCAATTCAAACCCTTACTCTTACAGTGGTTCTTCTCTACCCTAAAGTAACCCCACTTCTCATCATAATATAGTAAGCGAGCTCTGAACGTAGGAGATAAATTAGTCACAGCTCTCTTTCCGATCACTGTTGAAAGATCTTGAACTACCTCCTTCTTTGGTGTTACTCCCCATCTACCCATTACTCCTGCACTTTATCGATAAACTGAAACACACCTATTGCGATGGCGGATGCAAACACCAAGTAACCTAATGCTTTCAGTGGATCCATTAATAGTAATCCTAAATACCAAACTGACTTAGATATTACAAAGTCCATTAAGGATGTCCCAATTACTATTAATGCAATCCACATGCACGTTGTCTTTACTGCTGTAATTATGTTTCTCATATCTTTTAATCTTTACTTAAAGATAGCAAATCAAAACCTTATATGCAACAGCTTAACTAAAGTTTTTTGTTTTTTTTGTTTTTCTTTTTTGGCGTGCTTGGTACGCTTTCTCTTCTTTGGTAACAATATTCATTGCTCGTCTCCATCCACGAAGACACTCTAATCTAGCTTTTGCGCTCATTTTACTCATTATTTATTTGTTTTTGTTTACTAATTTTGTGCATTTGATACAACATCAATGCGTGATATCCTACTAACGCATTAATAGCTGTAGTTTCAGCCAATAGCAGGTTAATGGGTACTAACAGAACAGATCCTACGTATGGTATTATTATCCAACGATAATGATTAGTGTGCGATAGTGGATCTAAGCACGATAGAAAGAAAGCAACAGCTAGTATGTTGTGTAGTGTTGAATACATCTCAACAGAGAATGCAGTAAGTGTCAACAACAAGAACGCAGGAGCTTTCCATCTTTCAGCATCAAACAAGTAGTATGATGTTATTGCGTTTGTTAGTATAAATAAAGGTTGTATTGGCGTCTCCCAATAAGAAGAATACGACTTTGCTAAGCCTTGAGATATCATACAAATGTAGGGTGCAAACAATGCAATTGCAATTGCTGTGGACCGAAGGAGTAGTTCATCTCTCTTCATACTTAGAAAGGAAGTTTTAATTGCGCATCATCTTCCTCTCTAGCGTCTACCATACTATAGTACGTATCGACTGATATCTGTACTCGTACTTGTCTGTGTGAAAAGAAAACAGATCCTGATGGATCTCCTGACGTGAGTGTCCATACGATGTCTTTGTAGTTTCCTTGCATGAATTGTTCAAATTGCTCCTCTCGAACATAAATTGTAACTGATTTAACTTCTGGCTTCATATAACTTAAATTTGAATAACTATACGCTTTTTAATCTAAGAAATCAACAATATCGTCATAACTTCCTAACTCAATATATATTGGTGTAAGTTCTCCTACATAGGCTCCCCACACATTATACTCTAAATGTTCAATAGCATCCTGATGATCCATCTCCATATCCTCTACTGCGATCATCACCATCTTATCACGATCATATATTAATCTTCCTGAGTTAGGCTCATAACCTATGATCGCCTCATCAAATCCATCTGGTTTCATTTCATTTCATTTTGAACTTTATTCCAATAACGCTGCGTAGCTGTCATTTTGTATCCATTAGGACCACCATTCCAGTTACGAGCAATCTTTTCCGCATTACTTGTTTTGTGGTGATAATTCCTCCACACATAAAACATCTCTAAAGACTTTTTACGTGACCAGCGATCAGCTAGTGTGTACACAATATTACTACCGGTACGTTTCAATATGCGATTAACTTCTTTCACCATTATTGGTCTAATCTGTAAACATCCGGCTGCATTCTCTCTAGCACAGAAAGCCGAATCGTTACCTCCGCTCTCCACTTGAATCATAGCTTGTATAAGTTCCTCAGTGCGAATATGTGTCTCTTGCTTTACTACCGGCTTAGCTTGAACAATCGTATCATTAATAGGTGCGCGTACTATAAGCTTTAACTGATTATTGTCTCGACCCTCAAGCCAGTTAAGCGTGTTTATAACACGCACTGATGTGACTCCACTAAATAGTAGTATGCATGTACTACCAACCATTAATGATGTTAATACTGTTTTTGCTGTGTTTAATTTCATAATAAAGTTTTACTTCCACAATACTTGTATCGCAATTAAAGAAAAAGCTAACACAAGACTAACTAGCGTTTTGGCGTTGATGCCCTCACTGTTAAGTAGATATACAAGAATTGCAAATATTACAATCCCCACACCAAAACTCATAAATCTACCAGGCCACATGATGCCTCCAAATCCTTGAACCAAGTACTTAGTGGCATACAAATAAAAAAACGAAATAGGGATCGATGGTGCGATTATCATAAACCATTCGTGCTTCTTGCACCAATCCCAAAAAAACTGACTGTTTAACTGAAACCATGCAGCTGCTTGTGCTGCTATCATAAACAATAATCCTATAATAAGTGCTCTAATATCCATCAACATCCATCTAAATAATCAAACATCGTGTCATACAACTCATCATAAAGCTGTACTGAATCAAATCCATCATCCCCAATGCTTTCGTTATACTTCTCAACCAAATCCTCTATATCCTCAATGCACAATTCAGAAGAGGTCATTATCATAGCCTCACGTGAATCATCATCATTAAGCATAGACTCCAACCAAAGGAATACTTTAGTATGGATATCAATAGCTTCATTAGGTATTCCAGGTTCGTATTCTCCAAATGTGTCAAGTATGGTTTCTCTCTTGTTTCCAACAATATCCCAAACGTATTTGATATAACTAACCTTGTTACCATTATAATCAACCATGTAGTTGATTGCGTTGTTTATTGGTTCCATACTACTCGTTTAAGTTCATCATAAACGATCTAACCATACCTCCTAGGTCTGTATCATTACCGGTAGTCTCTACTAGCTTACTCAGCTTCAAAGATTCGGTAGGCAATTTAATACCATACTTTGTCTCTATCTCAGCTGCATGAAGCGGATCAGGTAATGTTTTTGATCCAAATACAGCGTCTTCAATGATGACATGGTAAAGATCCTTCCATCCTGTTTTTACAATTCTAAGTGTAACCTCAGAGTTGTCAGGCGGGCAGTACGTGTATGCATCGCATACAAATAGCTTTTTTTCCATATGTGTTTGATTTATGTAACGAATATACGAACTAATATCCGAATATGCAACTATATAATGCCGTATTTTTTTAACTCAGCAAATGTTTTTGCATTTGTAGTGTGGTGGATTCCAATACCACCAGCTGCTTTCCACTGATCAATGTTACGCTTGTAATCGTCTATCAGTATATGATTAGGAGCTGCAAACTCCTGCTTCTTGTATGATTTCTTTAGGTTCAGTGGGATGTTGATTCCTTTTGATTTTAACCACAACTGCTTGCCCTTTCTACTAGCTTCACTATCAGCTGGTGAGCTTAGTATTTCAGTGTTGTATTTCTTGATCTTGTCCCACAAAGCCTTTCCTCCTCTAGCATCAGGCATGAAATCCATATCAACCCAAAACTCTAATGGAGCTCCATCTAGGAATTCATCAAACTCCTTCTTTCCAATCTTCTTTTTGTGAGCGATAGGATCTTGTCGGTGGTACACTTTCCATTGTTTAACGAAGTCAGCTAACACACCATCCATATCACAATAGATCTTAATATCGCTAGCTTCAACTTCATTAAGCTTTGTTGCTGCCTTCGCATCTTCAATCCACTTCTTACCTATAGGGTTGTTAACTGGCTGTGCAAGAAACTTATCAACAGCCTTTGAAGCCTGAGGATCAATGTCTAGTGGTTGTCCTTTCGGTGTATTCTTATCGTTCATCACCTCTATGAAGCGATTACCAAACATCTTTTTATAAAACTCCTTTGCTTTCTGAGCCTCCTTCCAACTATCTTCAACAATATGTCTAGGTAGCTTACGCTCACGATTATTGTTACGCTTTAAAGCCACTTCCATAGGAGTGTTAACAAACACCATATACGTATCGTATCCAAACTCATTCTGTAGCTTGTCTGCGTACGCTTGTATCTTCTTCACATTATCACCAGTGCCATCGATAAGCATACCTAAGCGTCCGCCTAGATACAATGCTTCTGCAGTCTTGTAAGTTTGTTTAGCTCTTCCTCTAGGTGATTCTGGTCCTACCGTTGTACGTTCGAACTCTTCCGGAGACATACTAGCAAGATCTGTGGATAGTCCTTGCTTCTTTAACATGAACTCGAAGAACCTATCACTATTGACATTCTTGAGACCTCCGGTAGTGAAACCAGGTGTTGGTATTCCAAATAGATGCTTAGCAACTGTTGACTTACCACTTCCAGGCCCTCCAGCTAAGAATACAGCTTTTAGAATGTTTGGATCGTTTACACCTTCCTCTATCTCAATCTCTCTCAGTATATCTTTTAACTTTATCATCTCACTGGTTTTTTTAATTGCATGCCTGGAACATCTTTGTTTTTGTTGTACCAATCCATCCAAACACTCTTTACTGCATTCCAATCGGTACCCTCCTCATCAAATGTATCCTTGTAATCTTTGTAGTAGTCTTCTAATGCCTCCTCAAACGATATTCGCTTAACCTTCGCACGCTTCAATAATCCTTTTACGTAAGCTGGCACTTCTACGTTACTTGTTAGGTATAGAAAGTGTGATGGCGCTTGTGGGTGTTTTCCTCTAGGATACACTAAAGGCTCATCATAGCGGTTTGATTGTATCCACTGCTTGTAGAATGTACCCTGCTGCACGTGTTCAAACTCGTGCTCTAGAGTTTCCTTAACCTCTGCAACTAATGCATTCATAGCTTTTGGAAACTCACTAGGCTTATACTCAATAACCATATCGACTGTATCTCTACTACCATCAGCACCAGCTGAGATAGAGAACGCATAGTCTTGTTTAGGTTTTCTTTTAAACTTAACTATCAAATGAACGTCAGCCCTTGTTTCATCAGTAACCATCTGTCCTGATAGTTTGAAAAAGTGGTCTAATCTGGTTTCACCTTTGTTGAACGCTTTAATAATCTCACGAGAAAGCATTAACACAAATTGCTTACGAGTTGCATTGTTCCAAGGAAAGTCTTTTGGATCCTTGAACATACTCTCTATTATATCTTTTAGTTTAATCATTTGCTGCTGTTAAGAATTCCTCTGCTTCTTGGCTATCATTACCAAGCACAGACATTAAGTCTTTTTTTATCTTCTCTTTTGTGGCTTGATCTCCATCACGATATTGTATAAGCAGATCAACTATTGGCTTTTCTTTTGCTCTCTTTAAAGCGAACTTATAGTCTATGATATCATAGAAGCTCATGTAGTAGTAGCCACCTAAGTTTCGTGATGCTTTGAGTATGGTGTTAGTGTCTCGCACTTCAAAATCACCGGTAGCTTCTTCGTCATACTTTGGCAACCATTTATCGAATACCTCTAAAAGTTCGTCTGCTGTTGGACTATACTTTCGTAATTCTATTTCGTCTGGTCCAACATTATCATTTGGAAACTTCTTTACATACTCATCTAAGTCTTCCCAGTGTTTGTTGTCAGGTACAACCATATCTAAATCACCGATAGGCTTAAGGTTTAATGACTTGACAAGCTCTGGATATAGGTATAATCTAGCTGAGCCAGCTATGAAGTATTTCTGTTCGTTAGGTTTGATTCCGAATGGTTTGAACACAAATTCATCTGCCTCTTTGAGTAGACCTTTGAGCTTGGCTGGAGGTGATACTGCAGCTTCTTGAAGCGAGTTTTCTAAATCATTACAAAACTCTCTAAGCAAGTGTTCATATACTATTCGTGTTAATTTCATTAAGCTGGTACTCCAATTAATGTTTTAGTGAACTTCTTATTCACGTATCCACCTCCTGACATACGTGAATACCATCCATTTCCTTTCTTACTCGGATCTGTTGGATGTTTACCATGCCATTCAATTTCATATTTATTTCCTAGCACTCTTCGTACTTCATCTTCATCCTCAACGACTGGTACTCCACCTCTCTCAACATATACTCGAAAAGCATCACCACTCACTTCTGCGTAATGACCTGACTTTTTCATCTCAGCACTTCTGTGCTTGAGCATATGTTTAATATTATCTTTTTGACCATCATGACCAATTCCAGTGTACTTGATTCCCTGAGGTGTCTTTTTACCAAACATAGTTACATCAACATCTGGATCACTGTCTATATCAGAAGCAGTCCAAAACTCCAACTCTGGATCCATAATATCTGAAGGAGACTTAAAATCGTAGTGTCCTCCAATATCTTTATATGCATTTTGAATTAGATCAAATAGGTTTTGAGCTAAACGCTTCTTCTCTTGTGGATCCTTTACTTGTACGTAAGTTCCTTTAGGTGCATTTAATACACTATCTATCTCCTTTAGGATGTCTTTTAGTTTTATCACTTTTCGAATGTTTCTTATAAATAGTCTTCAAAAACCTTTAGAGGAGTTCTGTGACCATGATCACGCAAGTAATAACGCAACTGACCTTTCATAATGCTCTCTCTGAGAATGTTAGCAGTTTTAGTAGGATCAATAACATCATCCTCACTTCCATTAATCATCACACCAACAACCTCCTTCTCTCCTTGAATAACACCCTCAGGTTCAAATGATCTACTGTGGAGGGCTGGATTAAGAAGTACAACTGGTATTCCGGTATGACTAGCAATCATATAGGCAAAGTAACCACCCATACTACTACCAATCAAAAGGTCAGGCTCAACATCTTGAACCAACTCTAACATCTCTTGAAACAAGTTAGGATTGTGATAATCCATAGTAGGAGCAATCGTGAAGTATTTCTGAGCTAGAAAGTCGACCTTCTTGCCACCCTGCTTACTCTCGAGACCGTGAAAATAAATGACTTTTTTACGTTGTGTTTTCATATCTCTCTCTTTTACGTAGTAAATATCACCCTAATTTTTTAGTTTTGCAACATATAATGTAACAAAATTCATTCCAATCGTAGCGTGTGGCTCTTCTATAATACCACCTGCAACAAGCGCTTCAAGTATTCCTTGGTTCTCGCTGTAGTTCTTAATTACTACATCAGTCTCTTCATCAATTGGATAGTAAGCTTCGTCTGGAACATTCACTCTAACTGTAGCAGTCATATAAGGCTCACCTTCAAAGTAGAGTAAGATAGCATTTTGTCCGTTATCATACATAGCTCTCTCTGCTTCTAATTCAATTACCTCATCCGTGTAACTTGATACAAACTTAATTGTTTTTAACTGCGGGTTCTTTGTGTATAAACTCATAACTTTTATTTTTTAAATATACATAAATTTACCGATAATATCAATGCGATCCTAATCTTTTAGTAACTTTTTTTATCCACAAAATTCACCGTCGATAAACAATAATGCTTCTCCTACATCTAATCCTTCAACTGCTACATTAAGGTAGCCATCATTCGCATTCATTATGTTGTCCTGATCTAAGATAACAGTTTCCACTTTGTTGTGCTCCATTAAAGCTAAGAAGTCTTTTGCATTAAGTTTGCAGGCTGCTTTGGTAATTTGATTTTTTGTCATATCTCTTATTTTT
>Ga0222718_10003353_pt1 | contig 13778 bp, 15 predicted proteins | sample C33_27DmetaG_FD_165045 | JGI IMG/M metagenome (GOLD analysis project Ga0222718, IMG submission 165045) | Estuarine water microbial communities from San Francisco Bay, California, United States - C33_27D | ecosystem: Environmental > Aquatic > Marine > Unclassified | place: USA: California... | reverse complement strand
GGGGGCTCATCGAAGGATTCACCCCGGTCCTGTGATTCATACCAGTCGTACCCGAGTGACGGGTCGACCACGACGCGGGTGCCGATCGGAACGTCATTCACTCCGGGCCCAACCGCGTCGACCACCCCAGCCATATCGGACCCACCGACATGGGGCATTGGGGTCTCGATCGGAAGGCCGCGTCGGACCCAGAGGTCCAGATGGTTCATCGCCGCGGCTTCGACCTTGATCCTGACCTCGCCGGGGCCGGGCTCCGGCACAGGGATCTTCTTGACCTCGACCACCTCAGGACCGCCGAAATTCTCGAATACCGCTGCTCTCATCATCTTTGGCATCGTGAGACCCTCACAGAGTCCAGGCGGGACGACCGAAGCTACCGTGTCCACTACCGACCTCAAAACCACCTGGCCGTCGTCGGTGGATCGGCATTTCCGCTTCTTCTAGCTTCCGGCATGAGCCAGAACGATACGACGCTGGGTGGCTACTTCAGCGTTCATGACCGGCCGCCGGCCTGGGAAGGTTCGGACGGTCATCCATATACCGTGTCCCTCGAGACCGAAAAGACCGGCAATCTGACAGCGCCGTGGGAGGGGTACCTTGTATTCCCGAGATGGGCGCAGAACGGTGTCGGGGTCGTAGGTCACGTGGAAACCGCCACCATCGTGCGATCCCGTACGGAGGATGAGGCCCTGGAAACCCTCCGCGGCCTCGACCTCCACGATACGAAGTTGCTGCTGGAGACTGCGATCCGTGCGAGTGAGGATGTCCAACGTGGCTGAACCCTTCCTCCGGATCACCGAGATCTTCCACTCGATCCAGGGTGAGTCCACCTGGGCCGGCATGCCGTGCACGTTCGTCCGTGTCACCGGATGTCCGCTTCGCTGCACCTGGTGCGATACCGAGTACGCCTTCCACGGCGGCACGCGAATGACGTTCGACGAGATTCTGGCTGAGGTCGCACGTCACCCCGCGAAGATCGTCGAAGTCACGGGTGGCGAGCCACTGGCCCATCCGGGCGTCTTCCCCCTGACCGAACGCCTGCTGGAGGCCGGATACACGGTCCTCGTCGAGACGTCCGGCGCGTTCGATGTCGAGCCGCTCGACGAGCAGATTCACACGATCATGGACCTCAAGTGTCCGGGCTCGGGAGAGGTCGAAAAGAACCGGTACGAGAACCTCGATCACCTGACGGGACGCGACGAAGTGAAGTTCGTCGTGAAAGACCGGCTCGATTACGAGTGGGCGAGGTCCGCCATCGACACGTACGGACTGGGTGACCGGGTCGTTCAGGGCACGCTGCGCGCGCTCCTCATGTCCCCGGTCTGGGGTGACATCGAGCTCGAGGATCTGGCTGGCTGGATCCTTGAGGACGGGCTGCCGGTCCGGTTCCAGATTCAGGTTCACAAGTTGATCTGGGGTGCGGAGGCGACGGGAGTCTGATGTCAGCCTGGCGGCGCGACCCGCGTCTCGGTCACCTGCGCCGCTCAGTGGAAGGGCTGCACACCCCTGGCGACATGCCTCCGATCACGGCCGAGGGGCGTATGGAGGCCGCGGTCGCACTGGTCATCCGAGCCCGGACCGACCTCGACGTCCTCCTTATCAAGCGAGCCGAGCACGAGCATGACCCGTGGTCCGGGCATATGGCGCTCCCTGGAGGACGCTGGGAGCCCGGCGACCTGGGGCTTCAGCACACCGCCACGCGCGAAACCCGGGAAGAGACGGGGGTCGATCTGAGGACCGAGGGCGTGGAGCTGGGTCGACTCGAAGAGGTACAGCCAGCCAACCCACAGCTACCTATCGAGCGTATCGCGCCGTTCGCCTTCGCCGTGCCACCGGAGACCGAGGCGGTCGTCGCAAGCCACGAACTGGACAGCGTGCATTGGGTGCCGATCGACCTGCTGGCTCGGCCCGAGACGGCGAGCACAACGCGGATCCACTTCTCCGGCTTCTCCAAGTCGTTCCCCAGTTACCACGTGGTCGGCGAGCACGTCTGGGGGCTGACGCACCGGATCCTCACCGGCTTTCTCGATGCGTATCGGAGTCAGTTCTAGGGCACTCCTGACGCTGCCGTCAGCGGCGCCCCAGGACGACATTCAGCGTCACACGTTCGCCATCCCGCTCGACAATGATCACGACCTCGTCTCCAGGCTTCTTCTCGCGAAGCGCGTACGTATATGCGTAGATGTCGGTGATCTCGGCACCGTCGAATTCCACGACGACATCGCCACCTCGCAGTCCGCCCACGTCCGCCGGGCTACCCTCACGGACACCCGTGATGCGCAGCCCGAAGTCGCGGGGCGACATGTCCGGAATCGAGCCGAGGTACGGCCCATACCCGCTGCTCGAAGATGAACCACCCGCGTTCGGTGACGGCTGCTCCATCTGAATCGGTGTGAGGGCAACCGCATTCCTGCCACCCGTAGCCAGGCTACGAGCAACGCCCTCGGTCAGTTCGGTGATCCGATTCAGCCCGTCTGCGTTGATCTTGTCCCAGTCGTCCGAGGGTCGGTGGTAATCAACGTGCGTGTTCGAAAAAAAGTGGAGCACGGGCAGTCCGGCCACGTGGAACGACGAGTGGTCGGAGGGGCCGTAGCCATCGGGAGCCTTCGCAACGCGCAGCGGCCTGGCGAGCGCCGCATTCGCACCGTCAACGATCTCGTCCCACTCATCCGCCGTGCCAAACCCGAAAATCGTCACCGCGTCGTCAACAACGCGTCCGACCATATCGAGGTTCAACATGGCGATCGCGTCATCCATCGAGATGGTGGGTTCCTCGACCCAGTACGCCGATCCCCAGAGGCCACGCTCTTCACCGGTGAAAGCGAGGAAAAGCACGCTCCGCTCAGGTGGATTCTTAGCCATCGCGCGGGCGACCTCGATGATCGCAGCCGTACCACTGGCATTGTCATCCGCTCCGTTGTGGATCTCCCGCGAGTCGGGCGCGAGGGAACCTTCCCCTCCAGATCCGAGGTGGTCGAAGTGGGCACCTACGATCACGTAGTCGTCCCACATCATCGGATCGGAGCCGCGGAGCATCGCCGCAACGTTCCGGGCCTCGGCAGCCAGCGGACGGACGTCGGCGGCGAGCCGAACCGTCGCCTCCCTGGCCGCCGCAGCTCTCACGGCATCAGCCTGTGAACCCGAGACGACCGCAACCGGTACGCCAAGAGCGCTTCGGATCTCGCTTTCCATCCCCGGAAGCATCATGCCCGCCGGGGCCAGGAGGATGACGCCGGCCGCGCCACGACCTGCCGACACCGTCGCCTTGAAGTGTGGCTCAGCGCGCATACCACCCCCGTGCGGACCGTCGGGGTCACCCCACTCGAGCACAACGATCCGTCCCCCGATATCGCTCCGGAAGTAACGGTCCTCTTCCGCGTTTGAGGGATTACTCAGTCCATAGCTGCCAAAGATCAGTCGAGCCTCGACCTCCGAACTGGCGGAGAAGCCGAGGGGCACCCAGTCTGAGCCGACCTCAAGGGAGGTGCCATCAACCGTCAGTCGGTTGTTGGGACCCATCTCCGCACCTTTACGGATGTCAAAGGTGTGGAAAAATTTACCTTCTGTTCCTGCCGGCTCCAGCCCGACGGCTTCGAATTGCGCTGCGATGTAATCTGCGGCACAGTGTGCTCCCTCGGTTCCAACGGCTCGTCCCTCGAGGCGGTCGTCCGCCAGGAACCGTACATGAGCCATCGCCCCGTCCATCCCCTGGATGAGCGAGCCAGGCTCTGGGCAGGACTGGCCGGTGAGGCCACTGACCAGAGTCAGTGACATTGCCACTGTGAGTGAACACGTCGACATAGAGGAAGGGAAATTGTGACTCATCGGATGCTTGCTGGTTTGACCCTGACGGTCGTTGCGGTTGCTGGCTGCGCCTCAGAAGGCGCGAATGATACACCACAGGATACACCGCAGGAGGCTGCGGGTCCCGCTGCAAACCTCGCGGGAGAGGGCGTCGCACTCATGTACGAGGGTGAATCCCGACTCCAGAACATGCGTCAGCTGACGGCCGGTGGAGAGAACGCGGAAGCGTACTGGGCCTTCGACGGCTCACAGCTGATCTACCAGGCAAAGAAGCCCGGTACCGAGTGCGACCAGATCTTTGTGCTCGACCCGCACACGGCCGAAACGCACATGGTCAGCACCGGCGAGGGTCGGACAACTTGCTCGTACTTCTATCCATCGGGCGATGAGATCCTCTACTCCTCAACGCATCACCATGACGCGTCGTGCCCGCCGAACCCCGACATGTCCATGGGTTACGTCTGGCCTATCTACAAGACCTACGACGTGTTCGTGGCGAACGTGGATGGATCGAACCTTCGGCAGCTGACGACCGAGGACGGCTACGACGCCGAAGCCACGTTCTCGCCCCAGGGTGACCGCGTCGTGTTCACGAGCGATCGCAATGGCGACCTCGATCTCTACTCGATGAACCCTGACGGGTCAGACGTTGTCCAGCTCACGGATCGTCTGGGATACGACGGTGGCGCGTTCTACTCGCCGGACGGTTCCAAGATCATCTGGCGGGCACACTACCCTGAAGAGGGCAGCGCTGAAGCCGAGGACTACCTTCGTCTCCTCGATCAGGGTCTCCTCCGCCCCGGTGAGCTAGAGGTCTTCGTCATGGACGCTGACGGCTCGAACATACGCCAGGTGACCGATGTGGGCGGGGCCAACTTTGGCCCGTTCTGGCACCCGGACGGCGACAAGATCCTGTGGAGCTCAAACCACCATGATCCGGCGGGTCGCGACTTCGAGATCTACATGATCAACCTGGACGGCACAGGCCTGGAGCGCGTCACGCACTCCGAGGGCTTCGACGGCTTCCCGGTGTTCAGCCCCGACGGACGCTACCTCGTGTTCGGTTCGAACAGGAACAACGGAGGGACGTCGGACACCAACGTGTTCATCGCGGAGTGGGCTAACTGACGGACCAGGCTCGAAATGACAAACGGGGAGGTGCGCCTGAAGGCGCACCTCCCCTCGTCACTTCTGGGGCCCGGAGCGCGACGTCCTTCGCACCCCCGACAGCCCTCCCTCTACAGCAGGTCCAGCTGCGAGTCCCCATCTGCAGGTAGCGCCTGCGCAGGGGCTCCACCCCGACCCTCCGCCCGAGTCACTTCGACAACACGATCCCCGGACGTCACGTCAGCCATGCGCTTCCCGGCTGTCCGCCGCCCTTGCACCGGAACAGAGTCCGCAGCGGACCGAGTCACGGTTCCACCGGCAGTCACGATCATCACCTCGTCAGCCTCGACCACCTCGAGCGCGGCCACGATCGGGGCGTTCTTCTCTCCACTCGGTACGGCCAGATTGCCCATCCCTCCCCGATTCTGCAGAGGGAAGTCATGGATCGGCGTGCGCTTACCCAGACCGTCTTCACTGACGGTGAGTACCGTCGCATCACGACGGATCATCAACATGCCAGCGACTTCATCGTCACCCTTCAGTGCCATGCCCTTCACACCCTGCGCAGTCCGTCCGACGATGCTTACCTGGTCTTCGGGGAAGCGGATCGCACGCCCGCCCCGCGAGAGTAGCATCACCTCCGCAGTACCGTCCGAGAGCACCACGTCCATGACTCCGTCTCCAGACTTCACGCCTGCAGCCTTCACCCCGCCTGACCGAGGGTGTGAGAACTCGGAGAGCTGGGTCCGTTTCATCACACCCTTTCTGGAAAGGAAGACCAGGTAGCGGTCCTGGGCTGTCAGCTCCTCGACCGCGATCATCGAGACGATCCGATCCGTCCGGTCCGCCCCTTCAAGCAACGCGTACACGGATTGTCCACGTGAGGCCCTCGCGCTCTCGGGCACATCGAGCACGGGCAGGAAGTGACAGTGCCCCTGCTCGGTAAACGCAAGAATCCAGCCCTGCGTTCGAGCGACGAAGAGTCGCTCGAGGTAGTCGTCCTCGTATCGCTCCATCCCCGCCAGCGCCTTGCCCGCACCGACGCGACGCCGGTACAGGTGCATGGGGATGCGCTTCACGAAGCCCTCGTGCGAGAGCGTGACTACGACGTCCTCATCAGCGATCTGCTTCTCGAGCTCGGGCATCTCGACCTCGGCTTCATCGTCGTCCAGCAACACGGTCCGACGCTCGTTGCCGTACTTCCTGACGACCTCGCCGAGCTCTTCGAGCATGATCTCGAGCTGGCGTTCCTCGGAGTCCAGAATGGCTCGCAACTGCGCGATCAGCGTTTCAAGCTCAGCGAGGCGAGCCTCGAGTTGGGTACGCTCGAGTGCGGTAAGCTTCGCCAGACGCATGTTGAGAATCGCATCGGCCTGGATTTCGCTGAGGCCAAAGGTGTCCTGCAGGCGCTCGGACGCATCCGCCCGGTCTTGAGACGCCCGGATGATCTTGATGACTTCGTCAATGTGATCGAGTGCAGCCAGAAGCCCTTGTACGATATGCCGTTCGGCCTCGGCCTTTTCGAGATCGTGCTGACTCCGGCGACGGATGACGTCGAGCCGATGATCGCGGAAGCGCTCGAGAATCTTCTTCAGGTCGAACTCTTTGGGCTCGCCTCCATCAAGTGCGAGGAGGTGGGCACCGAACGTCATCTGGAGAGACGTTCCCCGGAGGATCTTCTGCAGGGTCGCGGCCGCGTTCGCTCCTCTCTTGAGCTCGATCACGAGACGGATTCCATCACGATCCGTCTCGTCCCTGATGTCCGACAGATCCTCGACCTTCCCCTTCTTGGCGAGGCCCGCGATCTGCGTGATCACCTTGGCCTTGTTCACCGCATACGGCAGCTCGGTGACCACCAACTGCTCCCTGCCGCCACGCAGCGATTCCTTGACGACTCGGGCGCGCATCACGATCCGACCCCGGCCTTCGCGATACATCTTTTCGATCCCGTCGCGCCCTACCACGAATCCAGCGGTCGGAAAATCCGGTCCCGGGATGTGACGCATCAGGTCGTCCACCGTGCAGTCCGGATCGACGACGAGCTGCCGGACCCCAGCTGCGACCTCTGCGAGGTTGTGCGGGGGCACGTTCGTGCTCATTCCGACCGCAATCCCTGACGACCCGTTGACGAGCAGGTTCGGGAAGCGGCTCGGCAGAACCGTGGGTTCCTTGCGCTGGTCGTCGAAGTTCGGCTGGAAGTTGACCGTCTCTTTTTCGATTTCGTCCAGTAATTCCAGCGAGATCGGAGACAGTCGGGCCTCGGTGTATCGGTATGCCGCGGCCGGGTCCCCGTCGATCGACCCGAAGTTGCCCTGGCCGTCCACCAGCGGATTCCGCAGCGAAAACTCCTGAACCATGCGCACGAGGGCGTCGTACACCGCGCTGTCTCCGTGCGGATGGAACTTGCCCAGTACGTCCCCGACCACGGCCGCACTCTTCTTGTACGGTCGGTCCGGGTTGAGTCCCATCTCGTGCATGGCGTAGAGAATCCGTCGATGCACGGGCTTGAGCCCATCGCGGACGTCCGGCAGTGCGCGCTGCACAATGACGGACATCGAATAATCGAGGAACGATTCGCGCATCTCTTCTTCGAGAGTACGCGGGAGGATCCGCTCCCGTGTGGAGGCCGTGGCCATTCCAGCTCCAAAACGAGTCGAGAAGGAGCGCGGCAGGGACCGCGCAGAGGTGGTGCGCGAGCGGTTTTGGGCGAATCGGCCGCGCCGCGGCCGTAGATTCTATCAAATCAGAAGGCCTCGCAACCCGAGGGTCGCGAGGCCTTCCTGACGGATGTCTCATGACTGCGGACCGCTCCGACTCAGCCCTCCATGCGCGCCTCCTCGAGCAGGGCTGTGACCCTGTCCCTGAGTTCGAGAGGAGCCGATTGGCCCGAAGCGGCACGCCGCACGGCCTCCCGGAAGGCCGTCTCGAGCTTCAGGTGTGGATAGCAGCGTTGGCACATGTGGAAATGCTGCTGGACCTCGTCGGCGGACGAATCCTCGAGTTCACCGTCGAGGAACTCGTGCACGAGCCGGAGTGCCTCTTCACACGACATCATGGCGCCACCGGCGTCATCCGACCCGTCGACCGTCGATTGGCCAAACAATCCCCGGAGCCTGTCGAACATGGCCATGGTCTTCTCTACCCCCCGGTTCCAATCCGAGCGGGGACGTATCCCTGCTCGAGCGCATAGTCGTACAACACCTTTTGGAGCTGACGCCGCCCTCTGAAGAGGCGGCTCTTTACCGTGCCCACAGGCACCTCCATCAAATGAGCAATCTCCGTGTACGGGAGACCCTCTATGTCCGAGAGTACGACGGCCGTACGGTACTCCTCAGGCAGCTCCTCGATGGCCTGGACGATCCGATCATCGACGAGCGAGTCGAAAAACTCACCCTCGGGATCGACACCCATGACCGAGCTCCACACCGGATTCACCGGGCTCGAGCCCGGGCCGGCGTGCCGCACGTTCGCTTCGACAATCTCGTCGTGTCGCCGAGTGCGCTCTCGCTTCCGCAAGAACACGTTCCGGCAGATCGTGAACAGCCAGCTCTTCGCGGCGGTCCCGGTCGCGTACTGGTCCCAGGACGTGTAGGCACGCAGGAACGTGTCCTGCACGAGGTCCTCCGCCAGATCCGGTGACCTCGAGAGACGGAGCGCGAAACGGTAGATCGCATCGAGGTGCGGGAGGGCCTCCTCTTCGAATCCCCTCGCACTCCGCGAGGTGCCGGCGTCACGACTTGATGTCCTCCAGGAGTTCTCTGAACTCATCTGCCATCGTCGGGTGACCGTGCCGCAGCGCGGACGCGATCCCCGTCTCATAGGCTTTCCGGGCCTCATCCTCACGGCCGAGATCGAGCAGTGCGGCAGCGAGACGCCCCCAGCCATTACCCTCGTCATCCGTCTGATCCAGGTAGGTCCGAAGCTCACGAACCCCATCTTCCCGTCGACCGGCGTTCAGATACTCGAGCGCCAGCCCGAACCTGAGCCTCGAGTCGTCAGGCCGGTTCCCAACCATGCGCTCGAGCGCCGCGAGCCGTCCCTCGGAGGACATGTGATCAGTCCGGGAACTGAAAAGTGCGAGCTGTTTCGCGGGTGACCGCGGAACCCGTCACCAGTTCAATGAGGGCTTCCATCTCGGAGGCCATCTCACGAAGCCTGTGCACGACTGTGAAGCCATGAGCGAAATCGAAGTAGGCCGCCACGGCACCCTCGTCTGCGGCGTGCGTCGACACGACAAGCATCTCCATATCTGCTCGGAGCGAGGCGACGATGGCGCTCACGGCCACCTCGACAGTGCGAAGCTCTTCGAGCGTCGAGAGCGAGATATCGCCATCGAGCCTGGGCAGCAGAGCCTCGATACGCGCCCGAGCCTCGGGGGGCGCGAGCACGATTGCCTCAGACTGCTCCTCACGATCGAGGAGGGCCTCGGCGCCCGCCTTCAGGGCGGTCAGCTCTTCGAAGTTAAAATGCAGGTTCACCAGAACCTCCTGGGTGCGTCTCTGCCTCTTTCTACTACTCCGGGTACCCTGAAGTTTCTGCAAGCCTCGCGACCCAGTGCAGATCCAGCAGGTCCGCCCGGCAGCGAGGCTGAGACGTTCACCTTCAGGCCTGAGCCGTCTTTGTCGGCCCATCCACCTTCAGGGGAATCAGCACGTGGTGCTCTCCGTCGACGCTCACGTCGAAGGCGTACTGCCCGGGCGCCGGAAAGACGAGCCCATCCAGATTGAGCACATGCGGAACCAGCACCCCACTGGACACCTGCCCTGGACCAGCCGCGAGACTCATTTCCCCGTCAATGCGGACAACCTCCCCACCGTCGGGCGCCTTGAGCACGATCCCGACCTGATGCTTGCCAACCTCGTGGACGCCCGCGGAAAACCGAAGTACCAGCGCCATACGCGGGTGGCGCGTGGGAAAGGCGCCCGTTGCCAGACGGTCGAAGATCCCGAGGATGTTGAGCTTTCCGGAGCCGTCGATGGTTGCAGCATCCGCGAGCAGGGCAAGATCGACTTCCATGGCAGAGCCTTTCAGGAGGGCGAGGAAACCGAGTCATTTACACCATAGTCCGGTTCGGGTGACAGCAGCCAGTCACCGATCGCGATTCCCGCCATGAGGTCGATGGCCGTGTGCGCGATCATCGCCGGGATCAGGCTACCCGATAGAATGAAGCCTCCGGCCAGAACCGCGCCCATGAGGGTGGTGCGTACTATGCCGAGTCGACCCTGGTATCCGTGCATGAGCCCGAACACGAGTGTCGACAGCGCGGCCGCCCCACCGATCCCAAGCAGAGGCGCCAGCATCGGGATCGCGTATCCACGATAAGCGAGTTCTTCCCCGGTGCCGGCGGCTACGGACAACACCGCGAAGACACGTCGCTCTTCCGTCGTACGAGGCAGAAGGCTTCTCAGGAGAAGCGTCTCTGCCACGCCCACTCGACTCCCGACCCAGCGAAAGAGCAAGATGATGCCCATGCCCGCTGCCGTGAGCCCTACGGACCACCCGACCATGGCGCCCACGGGCAGCAGCACGATACCGATCGCGCTCGCACCGTCGCCCCGCGTGCCTACCAGCCAGCACCCGGTACCCAGGAGCCACAGCGTGAGGATCGAACTCCAGTATGCTGGAAGACGGTCGACCGTCATTCCCTTGATGAGCGGCACCTGCGCCATCGACAGGCCAGGCACAGCAGCCAGCAGCGCTGCCAGGAGAAGCGCGTCGACCATCGCGTAGTCGGCACCGAGCGTCAGTCCGAGCACCACTCCCCAAAACGCCAGAACACCAAACCCGGCATACGCGCGAGCCTGGGCCTTCGCTTCAGGGGCGGGCGCGGGCGCAGCGTCACTCACCGGAGATCTCATCCAGCCCGAAACGCTCGATGGCTTCGAGCGTCGAGCGCACGTCGTCCCACATCGTGGTGTGGTTCAGAATACACAGCCGTAACGAGTACACGCCCCGAAGTCGGGTCGACGACATCATCGCCGTGCCCGTCTCGATCACGCGGGTCTGGATACGGTCGTTCAGCGCGGCCAGCTCCTCGGCGGAGAGGTCGTAGCCCGGTGGGTTGAAGCGAAAGCACACGACGCTGAGCGAGGCTGGATTCGCGATCTCGAGGGTTTTCGATGCGCGGATCCACTCGTCGGCCTGAGCGGCCAGGTCGATGCCGCGAGTCACGGCCGACCGGAACGCCTTCATGCCGAACGTCTGAATGGACATCCATACCTTGAGCGCCCGGAAGGAGCGACTGAGCTGCAGCCCCCGATCACCGAAATTCGGATGTTCCCCACCCCACTCCGTGTCCTGCAGATACTCAGGACGAACAGAGAAGGCCGCCTCCAGGCGTCGGACATCCTTCACCATCAGGCATCCGGTTTCGAAGGGCTGAAAAAGCCACTTGTGGGCATCCATAGCGATCGAATCGGCTCGGTTGATCCCGGCAAAAAGCCGCCTGCCCTCGTCTGAGAGGATCGCAAAGCCGCCGTACGCCGCGTCCACATGAAACCAGAGGTCCTCGGACTCGCAGAAGTCGGCCATCGCGCCCAGCGGATCGACGGCACCGGTGTTCGTCGCACCCGCATTACCACAGATGGCGATCGGCGTGAGGCCGGCCGCGCGGTCTTGAGCAACCATGGATCGAAGCGCATCCATATCGAGTCTGAATCGATCGTCACTCGGCACCTTCCTCACGCGTTCGGGCCGGACCCCGACGATCGTGGCAGCACGACTGAGCGCCGTGTGACTCTGGTCGGACATGTACACCGAGGCGCGGTCGGGGGCACCTGCCGCCTCGCGTGCGGCAACGAACGCATCGAGGCTCGCCGCGGATCCACCGCTCGTGAACAATCCACCACTGGTTTCGGGATAGCCGAGCCAGTCGCAAAACCAGTCGATCACGACGACTTCCAGCTGGCTGGGTCCAGATGCTCCGAGCCAGGTGCCCTGAAAGATGTTGTGCCCGGCTGCCATGTAGTCCGCCAGGACGCTTGGCCACGTCGGTGACGACGGGACGAAGGCGAAGAAGCGGGGATGATCTACACGACCCGCGACGGGAAGAATCTCTCGAGCCGCCCGCTCGAGCACCTGTTCCGCGGGACGGCCGTGCTCGGGAGGGTCCTCTCTCATGAGTGTTTCGAGTTCGGCGCGAGTCCCCCCCCGCCACGCCGGCTCGTCCGGGAGGCGTTCGCAGCGCTCGATGATGAGACGTGAAGCCAGCTCGGCTAGCTCCATCATGCGTTCCGCCGAGAGCTTCATCTCACTCTCAGGAGCGTCTTCCGTCGACGGCGTCATCCCGGTAATCTTCCTGCCATGTCAGCTGAGACCAGTACCCGCGGTGGCATCTCGTATCGTGTCCTCGATGCGATGGATTCGCCTCATTCGGGCCGTATTCTACGCCTTCGACTCCAGTCGGGCGAAGCGCCTTCGGTAAAATCCCTGAAAGGCTCCGAAATGTGCGCCACGTCGCCCGCGGGTGTCGAGTGCCGTTTCCGGGTCCTCGGCTTTGCCCTTTTTGGCGGCAAACCCAGCAACGACCGGTTTGCGCGCACGGGGCGCGTCGACCTTCAGGTCGAAGAACTCGACGAGACCGGACCGATCGACCTTCAATGGGAGGTCGTGCCGGTCTGACCGGACCGGCTACTCGTTCGCCCGGATGCCCGGTGGCTCCGTGTTGAACGTCTCGAGGAACCAGTCCCGATATTCGTCTGTGCGGCCTGGATTGGCTCGTGCCCACTCCGCTCGGTCGGTGCCAAACTCACCCGGTCGCGCCGTGAAAATGAAGGCGTCGATGAAGCCGAAGTGCTTGGCATAGGCCAATTCGTCCATCGGCGTGAACGGCTGGGTGTCAAAGACGGTACGGCCAAGAATCCAGGCATCCGCGACGCGTTCGGCGATCGCGCGCTCGAGTTCGTAACCGGTCGCCTCTGGCGCCTCTGGCAGCCACTCTTCCTGGCGCCCCATCTCCACCATGAGATGCAGGTGCCCATAGATCTGATAGACGAGTTGAGCGTCGCGGCCCCCGAGCGGCTGATTCAAGATCACGCTGTCGGCTACGACACGCATTCCCTCCCAAGGGAAGTTCTCGTTGAGACTGTTGTTTGAAACAACCCAGAAGGATGGATCGTTGACGATGTTCGCCTGCTCGCGGGTCACCCACTCATTGACCTGCTCCATCTCCTCATGGTCTGCCCGAATGCGGGCACCAGAATGGATGATGATTGGTCGTGGAGGGGGTAACGCCGGAGCAGAGGCTGCGCACGCCGAGACGAACGCGATCGCCGCCAGGATGCCAACTCGAGCAAGGGTTTTCGGCGATCGCGTACGCCACGCTGGTGCGACCGTCGCGAGGACGGAAAGGGCGGCCTGCATCTTCAACCTTGACACTGTACGTTCCGAAGTCCGAATTGGAGTAAGGCAAACATATGCTAAGAAGGATGTACTACGGTGGACACGACCCTCACCGACGAGGCTCGCGAGTTTCGCGCCCCTCTGACCATGACGCCCGAGGAGCTTGGCGATAACCTCGCTTTGCTCGTCTGGGAGAGTTTCTCCGACTTCATTTCTCTTGAAGACGTCGAGACTCCTCTCACGGACATTGCTACTCTGTATGACGACCAGGGTGCCGATTCACGCACAGCAGAAGAGGCACTGATCTTCTTCATGTGGGCGCACACCCGCGGTGTGCAGCTCGCCTTCCTGGGCCGAACGCCTGACGGACGCATCCGCCAGGGTCTCGACGCACTGCACAGCGCGGTGTTCGAGGACATGGTGGATAACGGCACCCCGAAGTCGCAGTTGCCCCTCTTCGAGCAGCGCGTCAGTGCGCGGTACGCAGAGTATCACCAGGCAGCGGCACAATCCGACAACAAGCACGG
>Ga0222718_10003352_pt1 | contig 13781 bp, 11 predicted proteins | sample C33_27DmetaG_FD_165045 | JGI IMG/M metagenome (GOLD analysis project Ga0222718, IMG submission 165045) | Estuarine water microbial communities from San Francisco Bay, California, United States - C33_27D | ecosystem: Environmental > Aquatic > Marine > Unclassified | place: USA: California... | reverse complement strand
ACATTATCTCCTATACTGACATTTGGACCAATTGTTATATTTGGGCCAATTATACAATCATTCCCTATTAACACAGGTCCAATGATTTTCACTCCATTTAGTAATTTAGAATTGGTTCCAACCATATAGGGTTCACCCAATTGGGTGTTTTCTTCTTTTGACCCAAAGAAATAACTTTTCATTTGTGATAATATCGTCTTATTTGCATCAATAATATCAGAAGGCGTGCCTGTATCCTTCCAATAATTTGTAATTTTATCATATGATATTTTACAATCAGAATCTAAGAGTAATTGTAAAGCATCAGTAATTTCTAACTCTCCACGTGTAGAGGGTTTAAGATTTGTAATTATGTCAAAGAATTTTGGAGTTAAAAAATAAACTCCAATTACGGCAAGATTTGTTGGGGGGTTTTTTGGTTTTTCCATAATTTTTTTGATACTCCCATCAGAATTAATATCGATTACACCAAATTGCTGTGGATTAGACACTTCACATAAGAGAATTTTTCCATCATCATTAGAATTTTTAAAATCTTTAACATATTCGGTTATTTCTTTGACAAGTATATTATCCCCCAAAAAAACAACAAATTTTTCATTTCCTACAAAATCTTTACATAAACTAATTGCATGGGAAATTCCTCTTGGTTCATCTTGATGAACATAAGTAATTTTCACATTAAATTCATCTCCATTTTTATAATATTCTTTAACTTTATTGGAATTTTCTCCACCAACAATAATTGCAATTTCAGATATTCCAGATTCAGATAATGATGACAATCCATATTGAGACATAGGAATATTTGCAATTGGAAGCAATTGTTTTGGTCTCGAATATGTCAAAGGCCTTAATCTAGTACCATAACCGCCATGAAGAATAATCCCTTTCATTTTAACTCCTAAATTTTTTCCAAGGTGTAGGATCAAGCATTTCATCAGTGGCTAAATCTTTCCACCATGTTTCATTTTCTAAATACCAATTTACAGTATCATTTAGATATTTTTCAAAATTTTTTTGTGGTTTCCACGATAATTCATTTTGAAGCTTTGACGAACTAAGACTATATCTTTCATCATGACCAGGTCTATCTTCCACATAATGTATCAAATCTTTGGGTTTATCTAGAATCTCTAAGATTTTTTCAACTATTTGGACATTTGAAAGTTCATTATCTGCAGAAATATTATATGATTCCCCAGATTTTCCTTTTAAGAAAACTTGAATAATTGCTCTACTATGATCATCTACATATAACCAATCCCTAATATTTTTACCAGTCCCATAAATTGGGATTTTCATATTTTTTAATGCTCTAATGATTGTTTTTGGAATAAGTTTTTCGGGTAGTTGTCTGGGACCAAAATTATTTGTACATCTTGTAATCACTATATCTAAATCAAAAGTTTTCACATAAGATTCTGCTATTAATTCAGCAGAAGCTTTAGACGCAGAGTATGGACTAGATGGACTAAAAACATCTTTTTCTTTTGCTTGTCCAGAAGCTAGACTTCCAAAAACTTCATCAGTAGAAACTTGAAGAAAACGAATTTTCTTATTTTTTTGTTTAATTAAATCAAGAATATTATAAACACCCATGATATTAGATTCTAAGAAAGGTTTTGAATCATTTATGCTACGATCTACATGTGTTTCAGCAGCAAAATTGATTACACCATCTACATTATCTAATAATTTTTCAATTAATTTTTGATCATTAATATTTCCCCAAACTAAACGATAGTTTTTTTTAGAATCAATATCTTTTAGACTTTTTTCATTTGAACCAATTAACCCAGCATCTAAATTTGTTATTTTGATATCAGGATAATTTTGATTTAAGAAATGAATAAAATTACTTCCAATAAAACCTAGTCCGCCTGTTACTAAAATATGCATAATTATCACTTATGTGGAGGTTTGTTCCAATCAAATGGAGATTTTGTTATAGGATCAATTATTTCTGCAGTATTCCATGGTGAACGTTCCTCATCAGGATTTTCATAATCATATAGATTATTAATAAAATAAACTAACATAGATGTTTCAGTTCCCAATGTTTTAATTCCGTGCCAATAATGACCTGGTACTCTAACAATTTGTAATTTTTCAGAGCTAGAAACAATTTCAGTAAGATTTCCAAAAGTTTTAGATTGCTTATCATTATCATAAACTGAAATTTTTACAGTACCTTTAACTACAACGTAATAATCAATTTGACCACGAGCATGTCTATGCCATGCTCTAATCATTCCAGGGTAACTAACTGATAAATTAGATTGTTTAATCTGCTCATCACCAAATAATTCTGTCCAGTCATTTCTCATTATTTCAGTAAAACTTCCTCGTTCATCAACAATTCTATTTAATTCAAAAATTTTGATTCCATCCATAGAAAATGTTTTGATCTTAGACATGAAAACGAATTTTCTTATATATTATTTAAAACTATAATGACACATAATTCACATTAAAAATGAAACCTTTGAAATTACTAATTCTAGGCTTGTTTTTCAAAAAAACTAGAATGTTTTATTAAAGATTATATCTATCAGAGACAGAAACTAGATAATTATGAGAATTAACGATGAAATTGAATCAATTTTAAAAAAAAATAAAATTCCAATTGATGACGAAGTTAAATCAAAAATAGATGTTATGATTAATTGTATTAAAGATGATAATCAATTTTATGATTTTGATTATATTTTGGATTGGTTTATAAAAAAACGTCAACAATGTGACATGATTATTGAAGAAATTGGAATTGTTGATTTAGATAAATGGAATATAGATCAAAATTTAGGAAATATCAAACATGAAAGTAATGGTTTTTTTGAAATTATTGGTGTGAAAGCAAAAAATACTTTTGATAGAGAAGTGGGTCCAAAGGGATGGACTCAACCAATTATTGCAAAAAATCCCGGTGGGATATTGGGATTATTAATGAAAAAAGTAAATGGAATTCCACATTATTTAGTACAAGCAAAAGCTGAACCAGGTAATATTGGTAAATTACAAATTTCACCAACACTTCAAGCAACAACTAGTAATTTACTAAAAGAACACGGAGGAAATAAGCCATTATTTGCAAAATATTTTGATAATCCTAATGAAGAAAAAATTATTTATGCAAAATGGCAATCAGAAGATGGTGGTAGATTTTTACAAAAATCAAATTACAATATGATTGTTGAAATTAATGAAGAGATTGAATTTCCAGATTATTTTATTTGGATGACATTATATCAAATTAAAAAAATGCTTCAAATTGAAAATATGGTTAGTCCACACATTAGAGGAATAATTTCTGTGTTATAATTAAATATGAAAAATAAAATTAGATTTGGAATAATTGGGTGCTCATCAATTGCAGAAAGATCTATAATTCCTGCAATTTTAAAATCAAATAATGCAGAATTAGAATTTATTGGAAGTCGATCTAATGAAAAAGCTAAAAAAATTGCAGATAAATTTGAATGTAAAAAATTTGGAAGTTATGATGAACTCCTTAATGATAAAAATATAGACATAGTTTACATTTCATTACCAATTGGATTGCATGAAGAATGGTGTATGAAAGCAGCAAATGCAAAAAAGCACATATTATGCGAAAAATCATTTTCAATTTCTTTTAATTCAACAAAAAAAATTCTAAATTTGTGTAAAACTAATGACGTTAGAATAATGGAAGGGTTTATGGTAAGATTTCACCCTAGAACAAAAAAAATTCTTGAAATGATTAAAGATAACTCAATCGGAGATATTTTTTCATATTCTGGAAATTATGGATTTCCACCAGTAAAATTTGATAATATACGATATAACAAGAAACTGGGGGGAGGAGTGTTGAATGAAACAGGTTGTTATCCAATTCTAATATGTAGAATTATTTTTGAGGAAGAACCAGTTGGTGTTTTTTCAAATATTCATTTTGATAAAAATTTACAAGTTGATACCAAAGGACACGTAATTCTACAATTTGAAAATTCAAAAATTGGACAAACATCATTTAGTTTTGATAATTTTTATCAAGCAAATTACAAAATTTGGGGAAAAAAAGGAATTTTAGAAACAACAAGAGCATTTTCAATTCCTCCAGATCTAAATTCTATAATCAGTTTAAAAAATGAAAAAGGCGAAAAAGAAATTTTAATAGAATCTGCAGATCACTTTATGTTAATGATAGAGGAATTTTCAAAAGAAATTTTGTCGAACAATAAGAATAAAACAAAATTTGAAGATGAGTTATTAAATCAAGCTAGAGTGTTAGAAGCTATAAGAATATCTAATAAAGAAAATAGATTTGTGTTTATTAATGAAGTAAAATAACTACTGAAAGTCTCATGAAAATAGCAATAACTTGTCCCGCATCTTTACCAGCGACACCATTTGGAGGAATTTTGATTATAGCAGTAAATTTAGCTAAAAATTTTAATAATTTAGGTCATGATGTAACAATCTATACTTCTAATCTAAATTTTGAAAATAAAAAAATGATTTTTGATAAAAAATTACCTAGAGTTGATAATTCAAATGGATTTACAATTAAGAGAAGTAACGTAATTTTAAAAATTTTTACATATTTTGTAAACCCTGGTTTATATTTCCAACTAAAAAATGACAAACCAGATATTATTCACGTGATTGGAATAAGATCATTTCAAGCTTTTATTGCAGCATTGATATCAAAAATAGAAAAAATTCCAATGATTGCTACTGATTATGGGGGATTAACAACACATCCAGAAATTGAAAGTGGTAGTTTGATTAAAAAATTTCTCTATAAACTACAAAGTCCTATGATCAAATACATTATGAATCAATCAAAAATGATAATTGCAGCTAATGAATATGAATTAAAAGATTTTTCAAATATTGTAAAAACAAACAAAATTAAAATTATTAGAAATGGAATAGATTTTGAATCATTACAATCACCAAAATTTAATTTTAAAAATAAAAATCAAATCAATGAAAGAATATTACTATTTGTAGGTAGATTTGATTATGTTAAAGGAATTGATATACTAATTGAAGGGTTTTCAAAAATTTGTCTTGAAAAAGAATTTTTAGATGTAAAATTGGTTATAATGGGTTCAGATTTTGGATTTAAAAATAAAATGATAGATTTGATTACAGATAAAGGAATTAGTAATCGTATAAAAATTATAGAAAATCCACATCGTGATGAAGTTATCTCGGCATATCATGATGCAGAATTTTTAGTGCTACCATCAAGATGGGAATTGTCACCATTAACACCATTAGAAGGATTTGCATGTAAAAAAACGGTAATTAGTTGTAATATTGCTGGAATTCCAAATGTAATAAAAAATGAAAAAAATGGGCTTCTTATAGAATCAGAAAACAGTGAAGAATTAACAAAATCAATTAGGAAATTATTAAAAAATAAAGATTTTTGTAAAAATTTGTCAATTCAGGGTTTTAAAGAGACTAAAGAAGAATTAAATTCTGAATTCATGGTTAAACAATTCCTAGAAACATATACTGAGGTAATTAACAGATTTAAAAAATAAACCTGTTAATTTTAATACAGTAGGATTAATTTAAAATAAATTGAATGTAATTATCGGGATACCTGCTTACAATGAAGAAAAGAATATTGGTTCAATAATCTTAAAACTGAAAAAAATTACGGATACAATTCTAGTATGTAATGATGGTTCATCAGATCTTACAAAAGAAATTTCAGAGGAAATGGGTGCAATAGTAATTAATCATGATAAAAATTTGGGATATGGTGCATCAATCAGATCACTTTTCCTCAAAGCAAAAGATCTAGATTCAGATATTTTCATTACATTTGATGGAGATGGACAACATGATGAAAAAGATATTGAAAAGATGATAGATATAATGAAACAAAAAAATGCAGATATTGTTATTGGTTCAAGATTTTTGTCACAAAATAAAGATATTCCAAAATATAGGAAAGCTGGAATTAAAGCAATAACATCTCTAACGAATATCTCAATTAAAACAAAATTATCAGATTCTCAAAGTGGGTTTAGAGCTTACAATAAAAAAGCTGTAGAATCTACTATTCCATCAGAACAAGGAATGAGTGTGTCTACAGAAATCCTAATCAAAGCTGACAGGGAAGGATTGAAAATCATTGAAATTCCAATAAATATTTCATATGAAGGAGAAACATCTACTCATAATCCTGTTTCACATGGCGCATCTGTAATGGTGGGTACTATGAAATTTATTTCAATAGAACATCCATTAATTTTCTATGGAATTCCAGGTTTAGTATTATTATCTATAGGACTCTTTTTTGGAGTTTGGACACTTCAAATTTTTGAACAAACAAGAGCAATAACAACTAATATTGCATTAATAGGAATAGGAACTACGATAATTGGAGTGATGCTTATTGTTACTTCACTAATTTTATTTTCATTAGTAACGGTAGTAAGACAGAAAAACTAGCAAAAAATGTATTCTTATGACAAATCCCATTAAAAAAATTCAAGATTTTGTTAATAAGATACAAGATTTAATTTTTGTAGGCTCTGGAAACATTGCATCTACTGCTATGGGTGCAATTTTTTGGTTTTTTCTTGCTTCATTAATGATGACTGAAGATTATGGGGAAATAAGCTATGTACTTTCAATTGGAGGCATAGTTGGAACATTAGCACTATTAGGTGCTTCAGATACAATAATGGTATTTGTTGCAAAAGGGAAAAAAATTCAAGCATCCTATTATTTTATTGCAATAGTTGCATCCATTATTTCATCTATTGTTATGTTAATTTTAATAGAAAGAATAGAATTAAGTCTATATATTATTGGTTACATAGTTTTTACTTTAGCAATTGCAGATGTATTAGGGAAGAAAAAATTCAAAGATTATTCAAAATATCTTATAACACAAAAAATATTATTTATAGTAATTTCAATTACATTATTTTATTTAATGGGCCCAAAAGGAATAATTTTTGGATATGCTTTTTCATTTTTACCTTATGTTTTTAGAATTTATCTAGGTTTTAAAGAAACTCAGATTAAAAAAACAATAATCAAAACACATCTTCGTTTCTCATTAAATAATTATGCAACAGACTTATCAAAAGCATTTAGTGGCAACATAGACAAATTAATAATTGGTCCTTTGTTAGGTTTTTCTTTATTAGGTAACTATGCAGTTGGGATACAGGTTCTAATGCTATTGACATTATTACCTTCAATAATTTTCACATATATTTTACCAAATGAAGCAGCAGGAAATCCATCAAAAAAAATGAAAAAAATTGCGATTATTATTTCTGTCATTATAGGAATAAGCGGTTCAATTTTTGTTCCAATGGTATTACCAATATTTTTACCAAAATATATTCATGCAATAGATATAATTAGAATAATTAGTTTTGCTGTAATTCCAAATACAATAACACTGATGTATCGATCAAAATTTTTGAGTAACAATAATAGTTTTCCATTAATGATTGGAGGAATAATTTATGTCATTATTCAAGTTATTGGAATTTTAAGTCTTGGATCAATAATGGGTATTAATGGAATTGCAATTTCTTTATTGTTAGCAGCAGTAGCACAAGCAGTTTTTCTTTTTATTGTAGATTTCAAATTTAAAAAAATATACTAAGTCAATTATTAAAAAATTTGAAAAAATATAACAAGTTAATTACTAGAAAAATTGATTATAAAAAATGGCATTAGAAAAATTAGATAATAAAATTTCAAATATTTTCTACAGACCATATATCTTAATTGGAATAATTATAATAATTTCACTAGTTGTCAGATTGAATTATTTTCCAAGTGTTCCACTAACATTAGATAGTTTGGATTACTTTTATTATGCATCAGATATTTCTATAAATCAAAAATTACCAGAAAACTATACTCCAGCAAATAATGGTTGGCCAATTTTTCTATCATGGTTTTTTAGTATTGTGAATTTTGAGGATGTTATTTCTTATATGCAATTACAACGTATGGTTTCAATTATCATATCTGTATTAACAATAATTCCAATATTTTTCTTATGTAAAAAATATTTTGGAAGTAAATTAAGTTTAGTAGGTAGTGCAATTTTTGCATTTGAACCAAGATTAATTGAAAATTCATTATTTGGAATTACTGATGCCATGTATATTTTTTTAATTACATTAACATTAGTTTCATTTTTAGGAACAAAAAAAATAGTATATTTGTCATTTGTTTTTGCATCTTTTGCAACACTCGTTAGATCAGAAGGAATAGTACTATTAACATTAATTTCTATTTTCTTTTTTATTAAATATAAAAATCAAAAAATAGAATTTCCTAAATTCATTTTTGCTCTTGGAATAATGATCTTGATTTTAGTTCCAATAATGATGATTAAAACAGATATTGCTGGTAATGACATAATTTTTAGTAGAGCAGTTACAGCAGTTACTGTTTTTGATGAATATATGTATGAAGGAAATGAATATGGAGGTAATCCTCTATTTACTGGCATAGAAAACTTTTCAAAATATTTTATTTGGAATTTAATTCCAATTTTTATTTTTTTCGTTCCTATAGGAATTTATTATTTGTTTAAAAAAGTAGATTTAAATAAAATTTTTATTATTTTAGGAATAATATTTTTCTCTATTCCAGCATTTTGGGCTTATTCACTTCCACTACAAGAAACAAGATATTTTTATTTCATGTATCCATTTTTGATTTTAATTTCACTATATACATTAAAAAAAATTTCTTTAAGAAAATATTCTAATTTAATTTTAAGTTTTATTGTTGTAGGAATGTTATTTTCCTCAATAATTTTTCTAGAGTTAAAAATTAATAATGATCAAGAAAATGAAGTATATTTAATTTCAAAAGAAATTGTAGACAATATCAAAGTTATAAATTTATTTCAACCAGAAAGTAAATTTCTTGAAGTAACACAAATTCCTGAAAAATGGAAAGATTTTAGTGTATTTTTTAATGAAGATAGACAACAAAATTTATCCATACGTGATTCGGTTAATAATATAAAATTGATAAATTCTGTAAAATTTGAAAGTTTGGATAAAATGATTGAGAATTCATCACCAAAATTATCACATATTTTAACAGATGAAACATTTAATGAAAATAATTTTCTTTATGATGTACATAATAATTCAAACAATTTTCCCTTTTTAGAAAAAAAATTTGATTCAAAAGATGTTGGATATAATTACCACATTAAATTATTCAAAATAAATTATGAAAAATTTAATGAATTTAAAAATGAAAACTAGATTTTAGTAAATTTGTTTAAGAATATTTTTTACTTCTTGTTTTGAAAGTGTTTTTATCTCTTCAAAGTAAGATTTTGTATTATTAAGTTTTTTTGTATTTGGATATGATTTTACAGACGCATTAAATGGAGGTATAATGAAAAATTCTTTAGTTTCAAGAACATTTTCCATTTCAAATTCATTTAGCAAATATTCAACTAGTTTTTCGCCAGGTCTTGTTCCAATTATTTTTGTTTTAATTTGAGATGGTTTGTAACCATATTTAGAAGCGAGAATTTCTTTCATTGAATCAAAAAGATCTTTTAGAGAAATTAAAGGCATCTTTAACACAAATGTTTCACCGCCTTTTGCAAGTGTTGTAGCAGATAAAATCAAATTCACAGATTCATTTTTTGTCATGAAAAATCTTTTCATTTCAGGATTTGTGAGTGTAATTGGTCCTCCTAAAGAAATTTGTTTTTCAATTCTAGGTAAAATAGAACCTCGTGTATTAAACACATTTCCAAATCTTACTGAAGCAAAAATTGTTTTTGAATTATTAGAGGATTCAGCAGAAATTAATTTTTCTCCTAAAAGTTTTGTTGCACCCATAACGCCTATAGGATTAACTGCTTTATCTGTACTAATCAAAATCATTTTTTTTACTTTTTCTCTTTGTGCAGCTTTTGCAATATTTTTAGTTCCTGTAATATTGACATTAATTGTTTCCAAAGGATTTAATTCACATCGATCTACATGCTTTAAAGCGGCTGCATGAAAAATAATATCAATTCCTTTAACAATTTCTGAAACAATTTCTGGATTTTGAATATCACCAATAACATATTCAAGATTTTTGAATTCTTTAAACTCTAATTCCATTTCATATAAGCTGTTTTCATCATTACTAAAAACTCGTATTAGTGATGACTTATCGTCAATTGCTTTTTTAACTAAAGCAGAACCAATTGATCCAGTTCCACCAGTAACAAGAATATTTTTTTTGTATAAAACAGATTTCAATTAATAAACCAAAGAATTTTGATTTAATAACATTTTTCTTTTTTATTTTATCTATTAATTAATTTTTTATAAATTTCTAAATATTTTGGACCAATTATTGACCAATCATGATTTTTAATTTCTTCTAATGCGTTATTTCTTAATTCTTCTCTTTTCTCAGGATTATTTATTAAATACATTATTGCAGACAGTAATTCTGAAGAATTTTTAGGTTTAATCATATAACTGTCTCTCATATGAGATAATGTATCTTTAGCACCTCCTACATTTGTACAAATTATAGGGGTTCCACATGCCATTGATTCTAAAAGAGTATAGCTTAATCCTCCTTCTATTCTAGAAGGTTGTATTAGTAAATCAGAACTTGCAATAATTTCTAAAGTTTTTTCTTTAGTTTGGTAACCAATAAAATGAATATTCTTTTTTTTGTTTGAAACTTCAATCACTTTAGATTCTTCGATTCCAGAACCTAAAATTAGTAAATGAATAGAATCAGGAAGTTTTTCTGCCATATCTAAGACTTCTAAAATTCCTTTTTCTTTAGATAGTCTTGCAGCATAAACTATTTGTTTTTCATATTTTTTTTTGGTATTTTTAGGAATTGATTTCAGATCCAGTGCATTTGGAAGGAGAAAGGTGGAAATTCCTTTTTTAGAATAATAGTCCATCATTTCTTGAGAAGAAACGGTAATTGCATCTACCCAATCAATTGCTTTGTTACTATAGTTTTTAGCTAAATTTCCTGCTGTTTTTCCATGCAAATAATCTATTTGTTCATGATGTATACCATGAACACCTAATAATTTTTTTCCCGATACATTTTTCATTGCTAAAGCTGTAACCATATTTTGAGCATGTATTATATCATATTTTTTAGAAAATTTTGTTTTGATATACGATGAAATCATAAAGCTTGGATTTTTTAATTTAGGAATAGGGATTGTAAAAGTATTTTCAGAAGATATTATATCAACATGATGACCATCCTGTTTTAAAAATTTACTAAGGCCCTGTACATGTCTTGCAACTCCACCAATTCCTTTTTGAGTAGGAGATATAATGAGAATATTCATTAAAAACTAAATTAAGTCTTGATTCAAAAACCTTTAGTTGCTATATAAAACACATTTAAATTATCTAAGGAGTATCGTTTGGAAAATAATTTTTATTTATTTCATAAATAATTACAGCATTTACAAATGGTAATGATTCATCAGAGAAACTAGGTGATACATAAACTAATTTTAATGGACCTTCACTGTCGTAATCATAAGTTATTTTTTTAATACTAAGTGCATCAAATCCAGGCAAATAAGATGTAGCTTCTTTTTTAGTATCAGCGTTGTAGTATGTTACTGTAGTAAATGGAATCATTTTACCCAATAATGTTTCATTCCAGAAATACATATTTTCTGTCCAAACATCATTTTCAAAATATTTCGCTAAAGGTAATTCAGCTATTGCAGCAAACCAGAAAACTTTAGATTCGTCACCACCACCATTTAAAGCATAAATTCTTTGATTATCATATGTTGCAGTAAGTTTTTCTCCGGAAACAAAAATCACGACATAGTCTGCATCAATTTTATTTAATTCATTCCAAGCAGTATCAGGGGTACTAAGAAAGATATTTGCGATTTGTTTAATTCTCGAATCAATTAATGTTGCATTATCAACAAATGTAGTTCTGTCACCCATAGTTTGAATCCAATAACCATAATCCCACCAGGATACAATAATTGCATCCTCTGGTGTATTATGTTTCATCCATTCCAGAGAATCTATCCAATCATTAGTAGGCGGATAATTTGTTCCTCCTGTCAATATTACTGGAGGTGCATCAGCTCCACTAACCCAATTTAATTCAGGATAAGTCAATGGAGTTATGAAAAGAACTAAAATTCCAATTACAAATGAAATTTTTAATAAGGAATTTTTTTTGCCAGGATTATTAATTTTAAAAATTTCTTTACCAAGATAAGACAATCCAATTGAACTGAAAATTATTAATGAAATTGAAGCAAATAATTCCAATCTAACAAATGCAGAGCTAATATAGATTCCAATCATTCCAAATATTAGAATAAATGCTTTCATATCATTTTTTATAAATATTTCATTTTTTACTACATTCTTTGTTAAAATTATCCAAATACCAATTCCACCAAAAATCATAAAAATTGAATTAAAAATAAAAGATAATTCTGTGGTTGTAGTTGCATGTTCTGCAACTGAATCAACTAAAGGATCCTCGGTTGTTAAAAATGGATATATTGCATTTAAGTATCTAAAACTAGGCATTGGCAAAATATCAGATTCTGCAGATACTATTACTAGAAATGAACCAATAATAATAATTCCAAATAATAAAAATAGAGTATTTCTGATTTTATTTTCTTTTTTACTAATTTTTTGAACGTAAATAGAAAGTAAGAAAAAGATTGTCGGTATTATTAATGAAATACCACCTAAACCATATACAAAACTTGGACCAGGTCTTTCAAACATACTTGAAATTAAAATGAAAATGCTTACAAATAGTGGTACAGCCCATAATAGAAATTTTCGATCTTCTCTAAAAAAAGGCAATACCAAAATAAACAATCCAATTGGTATGATGAAAAATTGATTTCCGCCCCAAGATGATAGTCCAAAACTCAACATTATTGCTCCAAGAATAATTTTTGAAATTATAATTTTATAATTTTTAGAATTAATTGCACTCAAAAATAAATACAAACCAAAAAGAGCATAAAAAAGTCCTAGAGGTTCAGATTTAAACCAACCAAGTAAACCTCTGGTAATTACTGGCAAAGATATTGCAAAAAGTAATGAAGCAATTAATCCTGCTGTTGTTCCTCCAAATAATCTAACTAATCCAAAAATAACCACTACGGTTAAAGAACCAATTACTGCTGGAAAAAGAATTGTAAAATCATAGAGTGAAGAATTTCCTCCAAATAATTGATAAGTTATAGCTGCTGTTGTATGTAGCATAACTTGAGATGTGGCAGAAACATCTCTTCCATAAGGATACCAACTTTTATCATCATGCCATTCAAAATATTCAGAAAATCCATTTTCAACAATATATTCAGTAGCACGAAAATTAAAAAATGGATCAAATTCATTTAATTCATTTCCATATTGAGCAGATTGAGATCTAATTAACATGGATGTTGAAAATGCTAAAACTAAAACACCAATTATTACAATATGATTTAATTTTAAGGTAAATTTATCAGATTGAAATAAGATAGTTTGAAAATTCAATACAAGTAATTTTTAATTATAACTGTTATTACTCTTTTGACTAGAAAATTCTATCACATTGTTGCTTGAGATGCATCATGGAACATCTGACTTTTTGCACAGCCAGCAGCAAGTTCATCACCTGCTCCGCGTCTCATAAGACCTCTGTATAGACCATCTTCGAGTTTTACACCTTCACGTTCTTCCCATTCCTCTACAGTGATAGAATATTTCTTTTGAATTCTGTCTCTGTAC
>Ga0222718_10003348_pt1 | contig 13785 bp, 13 predicted proteins | sample C33_27DmetaG_FD_165045 | JGI IMG/M metagenome (GOLD analysis project Ga0222718, IMG submission 165045) | Estuarine water microbial communities from San Francisco Bay, California, United States - C33_27D | ecosystem: Environmental > Aquatic > Marine > Unclassified | place: USA: California... | reverse complement strand
TAATATAAATGAAAATAATAATATAAATGAAAATAATAATATAAATGAAAATAATAATATAAATGAAAATAATAATATAAATGAAAATAATAATATAAATGAAAATAATAATATAAATGACGATATAAATAATAAAACTAATAAAATTTATGCGACATTAGAAACATTGGAGGAAAAAATAGAGAAAATAAATAATAAAATAATATTGATTAATGAAATTTATATGAAATATGAGTTTAATAGGAATTTGCGTTTAAATTTAACAACTTCGTATCTTATATTTCAGGTTGAAATATTGAAAAATGAAAGAAAATACTATAATAAAATTAAAACAATATTTATTAAAAAATTTATAAAAGAATTATATTCTATTTCCGAATTTATTATCTTAATTCTTATTTCTCTAGACGATTTAGATATAGGATATATTGAAGAAAAAAAAAATATAATGAAGAAAATATTGAAAGTAAAAAGACAAAAATATTTAAATAATGGGAAAATCGCAGAATTAGTAAATATAATATTGAATAATTTTAGGTTAACTAAAATATTTTTAGAATTATTTGAAAAATATATTTTAGATAATGAAAATGAAAATATAAGAAAAAATATCCATATTAAAAATTTCAAAGTTAATTTAATGAATAAAAAAAATCATATAGAAATTGAATATAATAAAAACTTAGACCAATTGAAAGAATTAGTTAATTATTTTTCAGATTTTGCGGATTGTATAAATAAGCAAATAAAAAAACAAGAATTGTTCAATTATTTTATGGACGTGAAAAAATAGATTTAAAAATTTAGAAATATTAATTTAGTATAAAATGGGAAAACCTAAAAAAAGAAAAGTAAAAAGTATAAAAAGAAATTATTGGAAGAAAGAGGAAGAAGTTTTATTAAAACAGTGGGCAGATAAAGCACAATGTTATCAATGGATGCACAATAGAAGTAGAGATATATATCAACGTAAGAATGCCTTATATACAATTCCGGTAATTATAATTTCAACTATAACAGGAACTGCGAATTTCGCCCAAGAAAGATTTTCGGATAAGGCAAAAGAGTATGTGGTAATGATTATTGGTTCAATGTCTATTTTTGCGGGTATTATTACCACTATATATCAGTTTCTTAAAATTTCGGAAATAAATGAGGGACATAGAGTTGCTTTATTATCGTGGGGTAAATTTCATAGAAATTTGGAATCTGAATTGACTCGTCATCCATTAGATAGAACTGACGCGTCTGAATTGATAAAAATATCCAAAGAAGAATATAATAGATTAGTAGAAATATCACCATTTATACCCAAAAATGTTATGAATGAATTTAATAATAAATTTAAAGGGAATAATGATTTAACTAAACCAGAAATAGGTAATGTTATTAATTCTACCGATATATATACTATGGATATGAAAGCAAGACAGAGAATGATTGACGAATTAAATGATAATGTTATTAATAAAAATAAATCAATTTTGAAAAATGAAGAGAAAAAAGATAATCAAGTTGAAAAATTCAAAAACAGTTTTTTTAGTCTTAATAGTAGATTTCCAACTAAAGAAGAAATATTGAAAAATATGAAATATATTAATGACGATAATTATAGTTCTCACTCAGACGTTGATAGTGTCGATAGTTATGAATTAGAAAAAGGACTAAAACAAGAAAATATTAATTTGGAAATAGGAAATGAAGATGAAGAATCTGAAATATCAAGCGATTTAGTAACCGAAGACAACGAAGAAGACAACGAAGACAACGAAGACAACGATGACAACGATGACAACGATGACAACGATGACAACGATGACAACGATGACAACGAAGACAACGAAGACAATGAAGACAACGAAGAATATAGCAGCGAAGAAAATAATAGTACAAGTAGTACAAGTAGTACAAGTAGTACAAGTAGTACAAGTAGTGAAGATAATAACAATATAGGTAATGAAGTATTATTATAAATTAATATAAATTTCACAAATAAATATAGGTAATAGGTATACTAACACATTAATATTCATCCAAGAACCTATAAATAATAATATTATTATGGGTTTATTCCATTTTTTAAGAGCAGGAATATAATTCCTTAAAATAAAAAATATAGCAAGTAACCAAGAAACTAAGTTTCCAAGAGGACATACCATATTTATTGGTGCTCCTTCTATTTTATATGTATTAGGTGAATGATAATGCTTAATAAAATCACTTTCTATACCTATATTTTTTAATATATTTAATATAAAACCGTGATCTAAAGCAATATTAGTTTTGAAATAATTTAGCATATAAATAACGTAAATTGATTCTATTATACTAATTAATAAATTAGTTTTTGGTAATATTTTTGTATTCAGTGTATCCATTATATTCATTTTATATTTTTTATATATATATATAATATTAATGAAACTATATGAAGATTTTATGAATGAATATTTTAGTTTAGCACCATTATCTGCGACTTATATAGGTATAAATGATTATAATGATAAACTAATAAATTATTATGAAGAACTTGAAAGAATAAAATATCAAAAATTCCTTAAAAAATATATTAGTTTAGTTAATCAAAAATTAAAACTTAGTAACACTGAAAAAAATAAACATTACCTAAAAGTTTTACAATATCGATTGAAAATGGATTTAGAAAGATATAAATATAATTTTCATTACTTACCTATTGACTCATTGCACAATACAATTTTAAATTGGGTAGAACATTGTTCTGGAAAGAGTTATATTCCTCTTAAAAGTATGAAGGATTTTAAAAATTTTCTTAGTAGAATGAGAGTTTATTTAGAATCAATAGATAGTATGATAAATAGGATGAAAGACGGAATTAAAAATAAAATAACACAACCTAAAAAGGTAATGAAAAAAGTTTTAGTAGATTTAGAAAATGTTCTAAAAAATAAAGATTATTTACTAAATGAATATAACAGTACGAAACAAGACAAAATACCTAAATCTGTTTCCGTGGAATATAATTTAATAATAAAAAATTTATTTCCTTTACAAATAAAAAAACTTAGAAATTTTATTCAAAATACTTATTTGAAAAATTGTCATAATGGTTTCGGATTATTAGCTTTTAAAAATGGTAAAGAAATGTATAATTACTTAGTAAGATACCATACAACTCTCAAAAAACCAAATATACCCGAAATTCATAACTTAGGTATAAAAGAAGTAGAAAGAATAGAAGAAATTATTAATCAATTATTTATAAAATATAAAAAGATATATCCAAATTTAATAAATCCTAAAAAATTAAATAATTTAGCACCCAAAGATATAAAAGATATTAAAGTTAGAGAAAAAATATTTTATAAAGATGAAAATGACATTTTAAAAAGTTTTAGGAAACTTCAAATACAAATAGATAAATATGTATTACCTAAATATTTTAGTAAAAATGATAAAATTAACACTAAATACCAAATAAAAAGAATACCCAAATTCAAAGAGAAAAATAAAGGAGGTGCTTATTACCAAAGAAGTAGTTATGACCTAAAAAGATTAGGTGCTTTTTATATTAATATAGGTAAAATAGACCAAATCTATAAATGTAATAGTTATTCATTATCAATTCACGAAGGTAATCCAGGACATCATTTCCAAACAAGTTATTCGAATGATATGAAAAATCCATTATTTATTAGTTTTTATGAAGATGAAACAGCATATGTAGAAGGTTGGGGATTATATGCGGAATATTTAGGCAGACAATATTTATTAGAAGAAGAAAAAGAAAAAGAATTAAATGAAGAACAAGTATATAATTTATTTGGTTCTTATAATATGGAAATGTTAAGGGCATTAAGGTTAGTTATTGATACAGGAATACATTATTATGGATGGGATTTTAAAAAATCATTTAATTATATGAAAAAATATAGCGAATTAGGTGAGAAGGAAATGGAAAATGAAATTTATAGATACAGTTTATATCCAGGTCAAGCACTAGCATATAAAATAGGTGAATTAAAATTTAAAAAAATGAAAGAAGAAGCAATTAAAAAAGGTAAAAATATAAAAGATTTTCACCATAATATATTAAAATATGGTTCAAGACCTTTATGGATGTTATAATTTAGAAACCTAATTCTTGATAAACTATATCTTTATAATTTGTAAATCTTTCTTCCATTTCACTAATTTTATCTTTAAAATCGAATAATTCCATTTTTTCTTTCACTAATGGAATTTTATTGACTAAATCAAATTCTTCTAATATTTCGTCTATCATTGTTTTATTTTTATTTTTCAGGCACCAATCTGTCTTATTGAATATATTAGTTCTTTTGCCATAAATATCATTTTCATCAATACTCATTAATTCTCCAGATTCATTTACTAAAATATTTCTTAAAATATTATCACTTGCCCTAAATAATCCGTCAAATAAACGAATTTTAAAACATTCTTTTTTTACAGAAGGATTTGTAAGAAATCTTTTATTTTTACCTAAATCACCTAAGTTTAAGAAATTTTCCATCATACAATATACACTTTCCTTCTCTTCCAATTTCCAATTTCCTACTAAAGTTTTAATTTTCTTATCCTTTTGTTTTAGAGTTCTATTACTTCTTATTCTTCTCATACCTAAATCTTTTATATTAAAGTGTTTCTTTAGAATATCTAAAAACATATAATCCCTTCCACAATTAAAACTCTCTCGCATTTCTTTTAGAATATATGTTTTACCCTTGTAATCAACTCTTATACAACATACCTTTAAACCACATACACCGTCTTCTAATACTTTTATATTACTAAATCGTTGCCACGCTATATTCTTTATTCTAATATCTTTATGAGGTTTAATTTTTTTTTCTATACCCTTTTTAATTTTAATTTTTTTTTCTTTCAATCCAGATTTATCTTTACCTAAACCTTTTTCTTGATTAGAAATTTGCCCATTTTTAACGTCAATGTAGAATTGTCTATATTCTTCTCCAATTGAACCTAATATGCTTAAATCTTCGTCTATTACTAAACTGCCGACATTTCCAAATTTAGCAATACCAAATTTTTTATTAACGTGATAGTCATTAACAATAAAGTCTTCATTTATTTCTATTTTCTTTCTATTGCTGAAATATTCTTCCAATGAAGGTTGTTGAAATACATATGGTTCATTAGATAACCAATCTAATTCTTTATATTTCCAAACAAATAAACATATCCAAACACTAAAGGCTCTTCTTTCTGTCATTTGTTTTCTAAAAACCATTTCTTTCGCAAAATTAAATATTTTTTGGAAATGTTCATTATCTTTAAATTTATCTTCCATAATTTCCCATAATAAATATAATGCGTCTTTTCTTCTATACCTAGAACCAAATTTTCCTTCTATTTGATAGACGATATTATTGATTTCAATTAATTTCATATCATTCGTTTCTAAGAATTGAATGAATAATTCTCCTAACTTGAGTAATTCATCCGTATCTCCTTTCTTTTGATATTTTTTGACTTTATCAATATTTATTTGGGTAAAATCAATATCTTCGTATTTGAGACCATTATATTTAACCCAATTATTAACATAACTGGCTATTCTACCTCGTTTACACTTTTTAATAATATCACAGAATTCCAATATTTTAGTTATTTTTTCGTCCATATCTAAATCTTCTAAGTTTTGTATTATATCTATCGCATTACATAAATTATCTATTTCAGTTATAACAATCTCTTCCATTAGTAATATTTTAAGTCTATTAATAACATTAGTTAGAAGTGCTTTTCCTTCTTTATGGTAACCAAATATAAACATTTCAATAATACTCCATTCTAATTTATCAAATATACCTCTTCTATAACACTTACAAATCGCACTTTTTAAAATGCTGGGTTTATATCCATAATAACTTTTACCATTAAATATGGTACACGTTAAATTTTTTAGTAATTCCTGATTTAAATATTCCATTTATAAAAGTTAGTAATCTTTGATAAATATAATCAATTTTTAATATATTTAATTATTATATGGATCTATCGGTAGAAAAAGTTGAAAGGGTTTGATTTGTAAAAAAAAATTGATTTTTTTAATATAATTAATATTTAATATAAAATGGATAATTTTAACGATTCATACCGAAATCAAATTAACGTGGCTATTTTTGGTCCAGTTAGCGCAGGAAAGAGTACTCTCTTGAATGCATTATTTGTTGCTTCATATTCCGATATGAAACTCAAGAGGACTACTATGACACCACAGGTATATTTTGAAACAGAATCTATAACAAAAAAAGATTCGGCAAAAATTAAACAAAAAAATAAGGAAATTAATGATAGGTTGTATAAGAAAAAACCAGAAGAATTAACTCTAGAAGATATCGACGAAACTCATTATATCGTTCCTAAAGTTAAGGATTTAGTTAATTTGGAACCAAATGTTTACCTAACAGTTTATGATATTCCAGGACTTAATGACGCCAAAACGAAAGACGTTTATTTCCAATATATGGATAATAATTTCTACAAGTTTGATGTGATACTCTTTGTTGTAGATATTAATTCGGCACTCAATACGAGTGACGAGATATGTATTCTTGATAAAATTCTTACTAATTCTAAACAAAATTTTGAAAAATATGGAATTCATAACAAACTAATTATAGTTGCTAACAAATGTGATGATATTAGTTATAATAAGTCTAAAAATCAATATGATTTCCAAGACGAAGAACTAGAAGAAATGTATGATCAAATTAATGATACAGTTGAGCAAAGAGTAGAAACTATTTATTCTGATATGGATTATAAAATTGTTCCACTTGGTTCAGAAGATAGTTATATTTACCGAATGTATGATGAAAATCCAGATTATGATTTGGATATCAAACATATTAACAAGTTTGGTTCCAATGAATATGGGAAGAGTCGGTGGAACCGACTTGGGGAAAAAGAAAAGAAGAAGGTAATTCGAAAACTTATGAAAGAGATGGATATTAAGGAAACGCTAAAGCATACTGGTTTCAGTGGTTTTAGTAATACACTGAATCATTATTTGGATCATATGAATCAGTATACTTATTTAATGAACCATATAAAATATGGTCTTCATAATATCAAAAACTTTAACAAGTTGGATATTGTAGACGATATTCAGGTATTCTTTGGATTCTTTAATAGAACTAATGAATTAAATCAAGTTTATAAGAGACATATTGGGAAAAAGTGTTCTAATAAGATATTTCACACATTTATAAATGAATATTTGGAACATTATAAGACACAGATTGTGTCACAATATATTGATATTTTAAATAATAATATTAAGTTAGAAACTCACATTACTCAAGTTGAGCAGATTAAAGATCAATTTGATAAGTTCAGTGGAATGTTTAATACGGAATCAAAAAGTGTAGAAGAAATTAGGAATATTGTTACAGATAGTCTGAACAACTTCTATGTTTCTAACATTACGAGTAAGCAGAAGGGTGTTTCGACACTATTTGGGTTTCTTGATAAACTTATTAGTAATGCGTTTAAGGTAACAAAGGAGCTGATTTACGATATCTTTAGTAATAATGATATGAAGACGAAGACAGGGGAAGATATTATTAAACACCTTGAAATTTTGGAAAGTAAAAATCTTATTGATGGTCGAAAGAAACAGGAAATACTCCTTAAATTTATTAAGGAAATCTATGAATCACCAACGGTGGGTAACATTGGTTCTATTCCTACAAATATGAGAGCGTGTTATTTCTATCACGCTGACCTTTTCTGGACTCGTATAATGATTAGGGAATCTATTTCTGATACACGTATCAACACATTGACCTTTCTTTCGAAAAAGAATATGTGTAGTTTTATTACACAGGATAACCAAGAATTTAATGATTCTTCTAAAGATGTTCTCAAACTAGAACATTATCTCTATTACCTATTAACCAATAATACAACTACTGAAAAAGGTAAGTCTAAAAAGATGGTTAGTAGACAAATGTCTAGTAAAAAAAAAAGTGTAGTTTCATCAGATAGCGATTCTGGAAATCTAAGCGATGACGCCGACGAAAATCTTGCTATGATGATAAATGGGGTGTAAATCTTAATTTAAATAAAATTGATTAAATACTAAATTTTTTTACTTTTAAGAAAATGTTTAGCGTCTTTGTACCGTATTATTATCCAGAATTATCAAAGGATATAAAAATTAATGATTTAGAAAAACTTAATAAGAAAGATTGTATTAAAATCATTAATAGAAATATTTTATCGAAAGAAGAAAAAATAAAATTTATATTTAATTTAATTACACAAATTTATAAAAATAAAACCGTTACAGATAAGGAAAAATATTTCTTTTATGCTGATAAATTTTGGTCAAATATAATTTTAAATCAGACGATTAAAATGAATGTCTCTAAACTTGGTTACTTATCAAGAAAATATTTATGCGAATATAAAAATTTGAATTTAAAATTTAATGAACCAATTGAAAATGTGTTAGTATTAGAGTTTTATTTACTTAATCTTATTACAGACGAATCATTTATTTCAAGAATTATGGAGTTTTTCCGAAATTTATTTACATAAATAATAATATTTTATAATATTATAATGGCCAAAGGAAATTATTTTGCACCATATAAAAATTATTTATTATTAGGAATGTTTTTCTTAATTATGATAATAGTATTATTTTATTTTTTAATTGCTCTCGGAATTAAAAAAGGAGTAAATAAGAGAAAACAAAGAAAAGGGTTATAATAAAATAATATATATAAAATTGAATTTAAAAATAATAGTATAATAATCAATAAACAAATGATATCAAGATGTCGAAATATGAAACATATAAAAGAAGTAGACCAGATGGTCGACTGAATATAAACCCAAAACAATGGGCAGACCCCTTTGGTAGGTATAGTATGCCCCCGTGTGAATTTGTTCATAAGGGAAAGGGAAAGGGAAAGGGATTAAATGGATCGATGACACTGTTACCCAATATAGATAAAATATCTAATGCACTTAAGATAGAGGAATGTTATGTTCTTCATTTCTTACAGTGTGATTTGGGGACAGACGCCATTAAGAAAGAGATTACCTACATTAAGGGTATATATGAACAGGATACGTTACAGAAATCTCTGGACCGATTCATAAATACCTTTATAGTGTGTCCGAGTAAAACGTGCGAAGACGTTGGGACTAAACTAAAGGTATCTGGAAAGAAAAAAAGAACAGAAGTGATTATAAGTTGTAGTGCTTGTGGCAAAACAAGTGCAATCGTAGCGAAACGAACAGCAGAAACTAAACTTTGTTCTTATATTATAAAACATCCACCGGCGAAGGATAAATCATTAAATATTAAAAAAGATAAATACCCAAAAAAAGAAGATTTTGAAAATGTTCATGTTGAATCCGCGGGTGCGGAAGACGATGACATTGATGAGTTTTCTGTCGATACTAGTCCAGAAGCAGTTGCGAAGAGAGCAGCCGCGGAAGGTGTTGGTATGGTTGCTGGGATAGTTGCTTGTGCGGAACAAGAACTGTCACAGTCGGAAAGACTGGATTTGTATTACAAATTTGTAACTCAAGCAAACCCAACCACGCCAGGTATAATTACAGAAGCAACAAGATTAAACTGCGGAAACAGAGCAGTATTGGTTTTGTTAAAAGCTTTCTGTATAGACAATAAAGAGTTCTACACTAGTCCGTGCATTGTACTAAATAAGCACATTGATTTACTAGGACATTTTCTCGAAGATAATCATAAAGCACAATTCAATTTCCTGGACAGGTTAGAGAAGTTGTGTCTTATCAAACAAGAACTGGTACCAAAGTTCTTACGTATATTGGTGAATCTTTATGATAATGAACTTATAGAAGAAGAAGTTATTTTGAAATGGAATACACGCAAATCAAGTGATCCAGTTTCAATAATCCTTCGAGAAAAGGTGTTGTCTTTTATAGACTTCTTAGAGGAAGAAGAAGTTGAAGATACCGATGAAGAAGAAGAAGGAGAAATAGTTTTTGCGAGTACAAAAGCTGTTGAACCTACTCCTCTTGCTGGTCCAGTAGAGGAAGAAGACGATTCATTCATCGATGATATGTAATTATGTATACTTATGTATAAATAAGCTTAACCTAAGCTATTTTTAATTTATATTTATTTTTAATGAATTTTCTACGAAAGAAGAATGTGAAAAAGTTAGTATTAATAATAGTCTAAAATAAAATACTAAACATAAGTAGGATTTTCAACTATATTATTTTTTTTATTATAAGCAGTATCATTTAAATTTATACATTCATTTAAATTTATAGCAGCCTTTACAGTTTGTTTCATTAACATAGCAATAGTCATAGGACCTACGCCACCTGGAACTGGAGTTATATAATTTACTTTTTCTTTTATATCTTCAAAATCCATATCACCGACTAATCTATAACCTATTTTTTTAGTATTATCTTGTATAGGACTAATACCTATATCAATAACGTCAACATTTTCTTTTATCCAATCTTTTTTAATCATTTGAGGTTTTCCGCAAGCTGAAATTAAAATATCTGCTCTTCTGGTAATGTCTTTTATATTTTTAGTTTTGATATGACATACTGTTACAGTTGCTTCGGCGTTTAATAACATTAATGATAATGGCAATCCAACAATATTACTTTTACCTATCATAACAACATTTTTCCCCTCTAATTCAATATTATAATATTTGAAAAGTTCAATAACACCGAGAGGAGTACAAGGTAAAAATAGAGGATTTGTATTAAGTGCAAGTTTTCCCATATTGGCATAATGGAAACCGTCTACATCTTTATTAATATCAACTTTTTCTAAAACTTTAATTTTATCGATATGGTTTGGAAGGGGTAATTGAATGAGAATACCGTGAACGAATAAGTTTTGATTTAGTTCTTCTATTTTCCTTAAAAGTTCGGTTTGTGTTATTAATTGACTTAATTTAATTAATTTACTTTCAATACCTAATTCTAAACATTTTTTATGTTTCATATTTACATAGGATAATGAGTCCTTTCTTTCTCCTACTATAATAACAGTTAAACAAGGTATAATATTATTTTTTTTTAAATTTATTATTTCTTTACTTAATTCTTGATATATTTTTTTGGAAACTTCTTTGCCGGCAATTATTTTCATTTATACTTTTATATATAAAAATTTTTAAATTAAAATATATTGAATTAAAATATATTATATTAATATATGCCTAAAAAAAATAGTAAAAAAGTAATTAAAAATAATAAATCTAAAAATAATAGTAAAGTAAATAAAAATAATAAATCTAAAAATAATAGTAAAGTAAATAAAAATAATAAATCTAAAAATAATAAATCTGGAATTGTTAGAATATTAGAGTGCGGTAAAAAGAAATGTTCGAAGGTTAAAAATACTAAATCTTGTATGAAAAAACATTGTTTAAAATTAATAAATAATACTTCATTAAATAATATGAAAAATAAAAGAGATAAAATACAAAAACTTAAAGAAAAAACAAAAAAATGTAGTATAAAACATTGTAAACAATATTTATTAGATAAACCTAAAATGTCTTCTTGTATAAAAAGTAAATGTAAAAAAGAAGTTCAAGAATTTACTAAAGCTATGTTAGAATAAATACATATTAATAAATAACAGTTTGTGCCCATTCATAATGTAATAATATGGATAATGGTGCGAATATATGAAATAATCCGGTTCCATATTTAAAATTCATTAAATAATCTTTAATTTTGAAATAAAATCCAAAAAGAATTGAAATATTACCTAAATAATATAAATACTCATTACCCGTATTTTTATATTTTAAACATAGAAATATACCCATTATATTTTCTAAAAAAAATAATATAACAATCCTGGCATTATTTATAAAATAATATCTAAATACTCCATATAATACTATAAATATATTTAAGTAATCAGTATATTCTTTATACACTAATGAAATATAAAATAATGATAAATATAATAAATGTATTTCCATAAATAGATTATCAAATTTTCTAATTATTTTTTTACCAGTAGACCACCACATTATACTAAATAAACCTAATATATTTATTATATTGCCTAACCATATTGAAGTTATTTTATTATATGATGTATTACTTTTTAAAATTATATAACAACCTATATTTAAAAGAAATGAACTCGAATATGTATTAATTGGATATTTGATTAATTTATTGTTCATTCTTTTTTCGGAAGAAGAAATAAATTTAATAGGGGAATTATCTTTAAAATATATATCCCATACTTTACTATCTTTATAATATTTACTTAATTTATAAATAAAAAATGGTATAATTATTGTTCCAATTATAAAAGAATATAAAATATTATATAAATTTATATCATATAAATTTATAGTATTTATATCTATAATTGTTTTATTTATGTAATATTTAATAGTAGTTAGTTGAATATAATTCAATAGTAAATAAAAAAATAACATATAACTGAAAAAATTTAAATTATTTACATTTATATATCCAAACCGACTATATATTTTTTTTATTACTTGTACCAATTCTAAATTATTATTCATAAACAAATATATATAAATAAATTTAAATAATATTTATAAAGATTAAATTATTTTTGTTTCAAGTAATTTTATCTTTTTATTTTTCATTTTTTGTTGTTGTCTTGCTTTTTTAATACATTCACAATAAGTCCATTGATGTAAATTATTTATTAAATAACAACTTCTACTACAAATCCTATTATATGTATGTCCTGTAGGAGAATGTTTTTGTTTAATAGGTATAGATGGTTTTTTTAAATTTTTAAGTTTTATTACTTCCATAATAAAATATTATTTATGTTTAATTTTAAATATTGATAATATTATTTATAAAATTGATTAAAATAAAAAAAAATAAAATAAATGTTATTATGTCTTCATACAAAGAAACAAGTATATCTTTATCATACGCTACATTAATACAACAAAGTAGTACATATGGATTAAAAACAGTTATTAAAAATCAATATGTTCATGGAACACCTATTTATAAAACATTTAAAAATTTATATTACAGTAATGATCTTCTAAGATTTTATAGGGGTGTCATACCTACTATTATAAAAGCAATAATAGGAAGAAATTCTGATATATTATTTCATAAGTTTTATTCTGAAAAATTTAATTTAAATAAAGAACAAAATGCTTTAATTAGTGGTTTAACAAGTAGTATAGTTAAAGTAAGTTTCATACCGTTGGATACAATAAGTAATTTATATCAAGTTCAAGGTAAAAAAGCAAAAGATATTATTAAAAAACAACATAAAAATGAAAAATATTTCTTTTATAGAGGAACAATGGCATATATGACTTTATCGGGAATAGGTTCAAGTGCTTGGTTATATACATATTCTTATTTAAATAATAAAGAATTACATAAAAATAAAAATATTAATAATGCCTTAATTGGAGTATCCGCTTCTATAATGTCGGATATAGTAGTAAATCCTATTAGGATTTTGAAAACTTATAAACAAAGTAATAGTGATTATATAAGCTACAAAAATATTATTAAAAAAATTACTCTATCAGATAAGAATTTTATAAAATCGTATTTTCGCGGGTATGGTTTGAGAATGGGATTAAATGCTTTTAATAGTGGATTGTTTATGGTTTTATGGAAACAATTTGAATAAGCTTTTATAAAAGCTTCTACGCTTTGGTTAAGCTTTTATAAAAAGCTTCTACGCTTTGGTTAAGCTTTTATAAAAAGCTTCTACGCTTTGGTTAAGCTTTTATAAAA
>Ga0222718_10003347_pt1 | contig 13785 bp, 29 predicted proteins | sample C33_27DmetaG_FD_165045 | JGI IMG/M metagenome (GOLD analysis project Ga0222718, IMG submission 165045) | Estuarine water microbial communities from San Francisco Bay, California, United States - C33_27D | ecosystem: Environmental > Aquatic > Marine > Unclassified | place: USA: California... | reverse complement strand
ACAGATCAAGCACAGATACTTGCGACAGTGAGAGCAAGTATAGAACAATCGACGAGCGAAGAGGCTACTAACGCTAAGGATCAAGAACAGCAAGTTGCCACAGCTCTTCAGTCCATGCAAGAGTCAACTGCTCAATCTATGCAGATGGAAACATCAACAGACACTCCGAGCACACAGCAGAAACAAGCAGAGCAAAAGAAGCAGCCTAACGAAGCTGCAGCGGGTGGCGTAAGCATGAATGACTTTGCTGCAACACCTGCAGGATTTAGTGCATATCAAACGCAACTAGCAGACGCTTCGTTCTATGCACCAAAAGAGATCTATAAAGGTCAAGTCAATGTAGACAACAGGAGAGCGATGAGAGCTCTAGGGTCAGACAGGTTACATCAAGAGATGGTAGGACAACAGTACAGGAGATAAAATCGTGGCAGACTTGGGAGAAGGTATTAATAAGTTTGAAGAAGAAGTAGAAGGTCTCAAGAACAAAGAGTTTCGTCTGTTCGGTATTAAGATGACTGCGATGACAATTAGCGCAGCGTTCGCAATTGTATCCGCAGGCCTCGGTTCATTGTACGGTGCGTTTGAGGTGTATAAAGACTACATGGAGATGAAGGAGCAGATTCAAAGTTATGTTGCTCCTGACCTCAGCGGTATCAACGAGCGACTGACAGCAGTTGATAAGAAGATGGAAGGGATTGCTGCCAATGTGCAGCAGTCCACAGAATACACCAATGAGATTAAAAATGATTTAAAGAGAGATATTCGTAGAGTAGAGAAAGTTGTAGAGGATGTAGAGCGTTCAACAAAGGAACAACAACGTCAAGTTGATGCTGACTTAAAGGTGGCTCGAAATGAGATGAGAGATCTACAGAAAGAAGTAGACAGAGGTCTCAAGGAAGTCAAGAAAGAAATGGACGATAAGATCAAACAAGCGCTTGACAATCCACTCGCAAACTGATATAATGGTCGTACACCGTGTGAAGGTAAGAGGAGGCACACAAATAAGTCCTCCTCTTTTTTTGTCTATATAATTACATCTACTTTAAAGGAGGTGTTATGGGATTTAAACTTTCACAAAGATCCATCGACCGGATGGAAGGTGTAGATCAACGATTGGTTGATTGTGTTATGCGTGCTATTGAGTTGACTGAAGTTGACTTTGGTGTTACACAAGGCCTTCGTACGATCGAAGAGCAAGAAGCTCTGGTTGCCAAGGGCGCTAGCAAAACAATGAAGTCGAAGCATATTGACGGTCTTGCTGTTGATCTTATGGCTTATGTTGCTGGTCGTGGTTGTTGGGAATTGAACGTCTATGACGAGATTGCTGATGCCATGAAGGCAGCTGCTAAAGAGCTTGACGTACCTATTCGTTGGGGCGCTGCATGGCATATCAGCGACATCCGCGATTGGGAAGGCACAATGGAAGAGGCTATGAATGACTATGTCGACACACGTCGTGCCGAAGGTCGTCGTCCTTTCATTGATGCTCCACACTTTGAAATTATGGAGTAACATATGTTAGTAGGAACTTTGGTGTTGCTATCGTTTGTTGTTTTTGGTATAATTCATACCAGTAGAGCAATTGAAGGCGCTACTACAGTAATGCTTGCAGCACAACAAAGAAAGAGTAGGAAATAAATTATGGCTAATCACGTGAGAACAAACATGAGCTTCCGTAACATTACGGAAGAAGGTAGAGCTGAATTCCAACGGTTAATGAAGCTAACCGACGCTGGTGAGCGGGCATGGTTTGGTCTCGCGTTTGTTGGTGTTGATGAGACAACAGCAGATGATGTTACTGATTACAATTGGAACACTGCATACATTGGTCCAAAGTGGTGCTACGTAGAAGAGTATGGTGAAGACTATGCAATCTTTGTAAGCGCTTGGGGGTATCCTGAAGATGGTATCGCTCTGCTGTTGCAACAACTCGAACCTGTCAGCGAAGGTGTATCTGTGGATGTCTCGTTTGAGGATGAGATGCCAAACTTTGTTGGTGCATCAGTTATTACAAGCGAAGGTGTTGAAGACTCTGTTGTGTGGGAATGGGAAGAGTTAAGGGATATCTTTAACGAACGAATTGAAGATTTGGCTGAACACTGGGACGAAGAAGAGGAAGACTGGGATGACGAGGGTCGTGACATCCTACAGGAAAATATGTGGGAGATTATTTCTGACCTACAATCAGAGTGGCAAGGATGGAATTAAGGAGATAACATGGCAAAACGTATTGGTGACCTACCAACAGCTGGTAAAATAAAATTAGAAAAAAGAACGAGTCAAGGTGGGAAAGCGAAGCGTTCTTCCATGAATAAAGGTAAGAAGAGAAGTTTTAAGTCCTATCGAGGACAGGGTAAGTGATCGGAGATTAGCGCAGTCTGGTAGCGCAACTGGTTTGGGACCAGTGGGTCGGGAGTTCGAATCTCTCATCTCCGACCATTAAGTGAGAGTCCGTTGACAAAATAGTTTACGCACTATTCCTAACTGTCAGGGTTATATACTAAATATATTATACACGGATGACAGTACTCTCACTTAATGGAGGTGTATGTTATGTCTGATGAAACAACTAAGTTCAACCATTCAAAGCGTAGGTGGCAAGATGACGTTCACATTGACAAGCAAAAGGCTATTGCAAAGTCTCATGGGTATCAAATCGATGAGGCACACAGATATGTTAAACACCACGCTATGGATTGCGGCAATCCAGGATGCCCGGTATGTTCAAACCCTCGAAGATTGTTTAAGGAAAGAACATACCAGGAAAAAAGAGACTTCCAAGATAAGTTGATAGAATGAAAAAAAGAAACTACACACCAGAACACGTAAATAAGCTAAGAGGCTCTGTTCAAATAGAACATACTATTGCTAAGCTCGGCGCACAGCGTTTAAGAGAGCTATTAGCAAAAGAGCCATACATCAATACGCTTGGCGCATATAATGGACAACAGGCTGTACAACATGCTAAGGCCGGTCTGAAGGCAATCTACCTTTCGGGATGGCAGGTTGCTGCAGCAAACAATACTGCGAACACTACTTACCCAGATCAGAGTCTGTATCCAGTTGACTCTGTACCTAAAGTAGTGAAAGGCATCAACAACGCTCTACGGCGCGCCGATCAGATTGAATGGGCAGAAGGTAAATTGAACACCTACTACTACCTTCCGATCGTTGCAGACGCAGAGGCAGGATTTGGCGGCGCTCTCAACGCCTATGAGTTGATGTATCATATGATTGAGGCTGGCGCGGCTGGAGTTCACTTCGAGGATCAACTCGCAAGTGAAAAGAAATGTGGTCACTTGGGTGGCAAGGTGTTGGTGCCGACTAGTCAGATGATTCGGACTCTGAACGCAGCTCGGTTGGCAGCAGACGTTGCTGGTGTAGGTACTGTTATTATGGCTCGTACAGATGCCGAAGCAGCTACGCTTATCACCTCTGATCACGACCCACTAGACAAGGACTTCATTATCAATGAACGTACTGAGGAAGGTTTTTACAAATTCAAAAACGGTCTTGACGCTTGTATTGCTCGAGGTCTTGCTTATGCCCCTTACGCTGATCTCTTATGGTTTGAAACTAGCACACCTGACTTGGAGGTGGCTCGTCAATTTGCCGACGCGATACATGCACAGTATCCTGATCAGTGGCTTGCTTATAATTGCAGCCCTAGTTTTAATTGGCGTAAGCACCTAACAAGAGAACAATGTGCAGAGTTCCAGGCTGAGCTTGGTAAGATGGGATTCAAGTTCCAGTTTATTACACTAGCTGGATTTCACCTGGCTAACCTGGCAACATTTAATCTTGCCGAAGCATATGCTAAAGAAGGCATGGCAGCATACAGTGATATGCAGCAAGAGGAGTTTGCAGCACAAGAACGTGGCTTTACCACGGTGAAGCATCAACGAGAAGTTGGTGTAGATTATTTTGATATTATTAGTGAAGCTGTTGGTGCTACCAGCACGGTAGCTAACAAAGCCTCAACAGAGGCACATCAATTCTAATCATATGGCATATTCAGAAAAAGTATTAGATCATTATGAGAACCCACGCAATGTGGGTAAACTTGATCCGTCTCGTAATGACGTTGGTACTGGTATGGTAGGAGCTCCTGCCTGTGGTGATGTGATGAAACTTCAAATCCAAGTTGAGGAGGGAATCATCACCGATGCTAAATTCAAAACCTACGGGTGTGGAAGTGCGATTGCATCAAGTTCGCTTGTTACTGAATGGGTTAAAGGACGATCCCTCGAACAGGCGGAAGAAATTAAAAATAGCGAGATTGCTATGGAACTCGCCCTTCCCCCTGTTAAAATACACTGTTCAATACTTGCAGAAGATGCAATCAAAGCAGCGGTAGCTGACTATAGAGGTAAAAATGTTGACACTAACTGCGGATGCGAGTGAGAAGATTAAAGACCTTCTAGCAGAGGAAGGTAATCCTGATCTAAAAGTTAGACTGTTTATTCAGGGCGGCGGCTGTTCTGGATTTAATTACGGTTTTACTTTTGATGAGATTATGAATGAAGATGATTGGGAAATAGAAGGACTGATTGTAGACGCGATGTCTATGCAATACCTTGAGGGTGCAACTATACAATGGAAAAAAGAGCTAATGGGCAGTAGTTTTGTAATTGACAATCCAAACGCTAGACAGACGTGTGGTTGTGGAAGTAGTTTCGCTGTATAATGTTAGAGACTTGTTCAGACCTCATGCGCGAGGCTTACAAGCGCAATTGGATAACGGCGCGGGATGGTAACATCTCTGTCCGTTGGCATGATCGCGACCATTTTTGGATCACACCTTCTGCAATTCGTAAGCCTGATCTACAGCCTGCAATGTGGAAGAAGATGATTGTAGAGGAACAAGATGGAAAGAAAACAACGAGAGAGCTATCGTATACCGACCTTAGTGATGGTCTCAGACCAAGTGGAGAACTCCCTCTGCACTTTGGTATACAAAAAACTCTCCCAGCTCAGACAGAAACACGAGTCGTTGTCCACTTACATCCAACGTACTGCATCGCAGCGATGCACAAAAAGATAGACCTACATACTCTGGTAGAACATTTCCCTGAACTGGGAAGATATACAAAAGTTGGACCAACTGTTCCTGATGTTGCTCCGATCAGTCAAGAACTTGGAGACCAATGTCATAAAAACCTTGCCTTAGACGATCAAGGTAATGTACAATACGATATTATTGGGATCAAGGGTCATGGAGTCGTTGCTATTGATGAAACACCGTGGCGTGCTTTTGAACACATTGAAAGATTAGAACATATTTGTAAAATAGTATTGGCAGCACAATAGCCGGTTTAGCTCATTTGGTAGAGCAACGCACTTGTAATGCGTAGGTGGTCAGTTCGAATCCGACAACCGGCACCAACATGCCCTTGTGGTGAAATTGGTAGACACGCTAGATTTAGGTTCTAGTGCGAGAGCGTGGGGGTTCGAGTCCCTCCAAGGGCACCACATCGAGGTTCCATTCCCTCGTAATAATTGAATGGATGGTGCCACTCTGGGCAGTCCCGGAACGACTATAAACTTGCACTGGTCGGCTTCACCCCGTCACCTGAACATGTGGTAAAAAGGTTCACCCTATAAATAATAGTTTTTAGGACAAGGCAATGGCTGATATATTCGATTTTGGTTTTACTGCTGTCAACGAGGACGAGCTGGAGGCTGTACAGAAAGCCCAACAGCAAGTTAATACTGAGTCGACTACAGCCCAGACGCTCCAAGAGCGCCTTGACAATTTATACAACGCTGTTACCCCACTCCTGAATAACCTGAAGAAGAATCCTGAAAAGGATTATATCCTGTGGCCTAACCGCCTCGAAAAGGTAGAGGAGTTTGAGACTTATCTACAAAAAATCTATAAGGGGTAAACTATGTTTACAGCACTAGTACTGTTCTGCGCTATCAATACAGCAGGACAGGCCGAGATGTGTGAAACTCGGATCAATGCAATGGAGTTCTTTCGTACAGAAGACGAATGTATGAGTGATCTATTTCAATTAGCGAAGGACCCGAGGATTCAAGATCTAATGAAACCTCCTGGCCCTCCTATCATGATGAAAGAAGTGCGTTGTGTCAAGTGGGACACAAGCACATTTGATGACACTACTTCTTAGCACCCTTATTAGCAATAGCGTCAGCACCAAAGAATGCTGATACCAACACTGCAATAGATGCAAAGTATGTTGGAGCAATGTCAGCAATCAGAGTTGCAGCTTTGTCTAGGCCAAATGCTGATGTGAAGAAAATACCGATTGGGTATAGTAGAAGACCGAACAACGAGAACCAAGCCATTTTGCGAATGGCATCTCTTTGAGCGTCTTTGTCTTCTAGAGCCTTGCGTCTAAACTCAAGCTCCATTTCGTATTCTTCTTTGGAGATGTGACCATCACCATTAGCATCCATGCCAGCTACAGCATCTTCATCAATCGTTACTTGTTTCTTTTGTGTTGCCATATTATCTCCCTTGAATTATAATTATAGATATTGGTAACAACTTTATTTATAGGATAGACCATGGCCAGCTCTTATGACATCCCTGCTTCGATGGCTGAAGCCAATAAATGGCTGAAGTCAATGTTAGGATCTGACAGCTTCGTGAAACAATGGTGGAACAGTCCAAATATTCAGTTTGGTGGTAGTACACCTCTAGAAGTATGGGCGTTACCTGGTGGCGATGCTCGAGTAATGAAATACATCATTTATCATACGAGTTATAACATTTGATATGGATGTAAGTAAAGAAGATGCAGATAAGAGATATGCTCTTGCATATCCAATGGAAGTAGGTGCACCCGCTTTTGCACCTATTGATGTTAAGCACGAGAAAGATGTAATCCATAATGCTGGTAAGCTCCATGCAAAGGAGCAATACGACAGAATCATGGAGCAGGTCGCTGTTCTGAAGAAACAAGCGGACTCGTTGATGAATCGGATGGCGGTATCCGAAGTGATGCACAAATGCATGTTCTCTTTCAAACCAGTACATGGTAAAATCTATTTTGTGTATTATGATGAATTCAAAGAAGAATACATTCTATCTTTGAATGACCCCAAATGGAATAATGCTTGGCCTGACTACATCAAACATAAGATGACAGTTCGTTTATTAGGTGATTCAACGTGGGAAGAGGTAATTGAGTATGAGTAATAAATCTTTTTATGTAATTCGAACAAATAGTATGTTTACCCATACGTATGTCGTTCCTACAAATGCAATTGAAGGAAATGAATTACAACATTATATTGATGAAGGCAGATTAAAAGAATTCTCTCAGAATCATAATGGTGAAGAAATTGTTCGTGTTGAGGAAATGAAATTAGATAATGTATTAGAATTATTTGATAAAGAAAATGATTATTTAATTAATTGGTCACAAGATCAAAAAGTAATGTTTATTAATAATTGGGAAGAAAATACAGAAAACAATTATAATAATATTAATTTAGATCTTGGAGGTGGAATACCATTTAATGGAATTTCATATGAAGATTTAGATCAAACAATTTCCGTTGATTTATCTGATTCATCTAACATGGATTATTTTGTAGATGAAAATCAATTATCCTTAGATTTATCCGAATTCAACAATAAGTAAATATCCGGATGCATGGATATACCCCCGGGCAGGATTCCCCGGGCGGGAATAATACCCATACATTTTTGTAGGGTACTTGTTGACGTGATGTCGACATCCCGCGATAATAGACTCTAACGCTAACGCAAACAGGAGTCTGAAATGGAATTCACACGCGAATACAACGATTATCTCAGCCGCAAGTTGAAGCACTACAACCTGTGGCTGATGGATGTTGCACGTCCTTTGGACTCAAAGTACCCAGGTTTTCCTGAGGACGCTGAGTGGGACGAGAAAACGAAGACTCGCACCGCCCCTGCGAAAAAAGTCGCAGCGAAGACTCCCCGGGCGAAAACTCCCCGGGCAGTAGTGAAACGTAGCTCAAAAGCCCCCACGAAGCAGCAGCGTGCAAACGTGATAGTGGAGACTTTTTACGCGACAGTGCCAAAAGACGAGTTGATTACCAAACTCTCGATCGAACTACCAATGACCCGGGCAGGGGCTACTACGTACTACTACAACGCGCTGCGTGCTCTGCCAGTGTAAGTAGCACGGAATAACCAGACCAAAAAGTCAGGTTATTCTGTTGACGTGAACCCGAATCCCGAAGATAATTAATTCAACACAAACGCAAACAGGAGTTTATCATGACAGAATTCGAAACCAAAGCCTACGGTATGTCAGAGCAAGATATCCGTGAGCAGTACATGAAATCAACCACTGCTGAATTTTCTGGCCTTGAGATGGTTGTTGCTAGCATTCTGTCTGATTGTCAGGAGCTGATTGCTATGAGCGATGCGAATGCCGACGCTGTTCGTAAGCAGATGAACGTTGCAAAATTCATTTTGTTTGAGATGGCCAATGCAAAGGAGAATGCATAATGTGGTACAAACTCGCAGTGAGGTTTGAAGATGATAAGTGGTATAAGATTGAGGCATTTGCCCCTGATTATAGCACGGCAAAGATCTTTGCTGAGACCAAGGCCTCATGCGAGGGCCATACGGCTACGGAAGTGAAGGTTCTTGATAAGACGATTTATCGTTGGAAATGGAAGTAAATAATGAAAAACCTTGCGAGTGAGATTATGCGGTTGTCGAAGACCGAAATGAACACCCTGGCGGAAGCGCTGGCTACGTTTGACACCGCCAAGGCTGAAAGTCTTGAGCACCTGTTAGGCATTTACTGCCGAGAGGAGCGTGAGCAGGATGCTGAGCGTTGGACGAAATTTGGTACTGGAAGGTTGTAATCATGGCTAAGAAGAGACTATCACGACAAGAGCAGTTAGATGCTATCTACATGGAACTAGTTAATCTCCATGAGCAGCAGGGCTGCTTTGATGATGAGACGAACCTTAAGATCGAGCAGAAGATACTTGACCTTAATGTTGACCGTTTGATCCTTGAGAAGGATAATAACTTTAACAAGATGTTATTGGAGAGTGCAGATGTCTAGGATGGGTGAAATTCATTTGTGTGTCAGCGAGATGCTTGCTGATGGTATGGAAGATCAAGAGATCGCAAGAATCATTGCAATCGACTTTGATGTTGATCGGGACTTTGCATTGAACCTCGTCGAGGAAATCTATGACGAGATAGCTCAGTCTGAAGATCAATCGGACCTTTCTAGTCCTTATTACGGAGCGTAACATGGCTGTACTGAAGACACAAAGCTCGAGCAAGGCTCGTTTACAGAATGATACTCTCGGTGAGGATGCGCTGAAGCGTTTGTATGCAATGTACGAATCGAGTATTGATCTTGGCCAGTTCAAGATTATTTGTGAGGACTTTGTACAGAATGGTGGCGGCAAGCAGAAGCGGAAGGACGAGATCATCTCAGGTATCCGTGTAGCGACATCGAAGCAGGCTGCTCTGAAGAAAGCGCAGGACTTTATCCTTGCTGGTATGGGACTAGGCGTATGAGGTTGATTCTTGGTCTAGTATTCGTTATAATGCTTATGTATGATGACGCAGTGTTGTTCAAAGCATTGCATGGTTATTTGTTGAAAGTATTCTCATGAAGATCAAGGCAAAGAAGAAACCTGGCTGGCAGCAACGCGAGCGTGAGTACAATGAGTGGCTCCGTTCTATAGGGGCTGATATTAAACCCAAGAAAGCTGATAAGTGGAAGTACGAGGTACTGAAGTCTACTCCTGGACCATATATAAGAGATGTACCACAACATCCTAGCAGGAGTACTCCTAATGCGGCCGTCTGCTCTAAACCAGAACGTAAACAATACTCAGGTGATTATATCGTTGGGATTGCTACCATGCACAAGTCTAATCTTGTTGCCGTTGGTGCTGGCGATGCCCCTGCTGACTATTCAACGATGCGGAGAAACTAAGAAATGGTTAAGATGACTCGTGATGAAATGATTGAGATCCTGCGCAAGCAATGGGTCAGTGTTTACTTTACCAAGGTCAATGGTGAAGAGCGTTTTATGTCTGCTACGTTATGTGAAAGCATGATTCCTGAAGACAAGCGTCCAAAGGTTGGTAAAGAATATAACGACTCTGTTATCAGAGCGTTTGATACTCAGCTGCAAGAGTGGAGATCATTTCGGGTTGAGAACGTGACTAAATTTCTACCCTAAATAACATTATATTGTTTTTAGGAGTACGTATGTCGTTTGAACTAGACCCCTTAACATTCACAGTATTGTTTGGAGGTATATTCCTCGGTTGTGGTTACCTTCTCGGTAAGTGGAAAGGTGAAGGCAATAAACAAGATACTATGGAATCTACTATTGACTTTCTAATCCAAGAAGGATTTGTCAAAGCAGAGGAGATGGAAGATGGTTCGATTAACCTGATTCCTTTCCCTCCTGAACCGAAGCGCGTGTCGCGGGCCCGCCGCTCTCGCTCATGAAGTTAACCCCATCACAGAAAGCAGCCAACACCCGCCGTCAGAAAATTGAGGCGATGGCTGCTGCTATGGGATTGCAGGATGACCTCAAAAGGAAGACTCGTAAGCCACGTAAGCCAATGTCTGCTGAGCAGAAGGCGGCTGCAGCTGAACGTCTGAAGAAGGCACGAGAGGCGAAAGGTCCTACATCAAGTTCATATCCAGAACATATTGCTAACCTACCTGATGATGCTCCTCTTAGTGTTGCTAATGTCCGTCAATGGATACGGAGCTGCAAGCAAGAGTTGGAGATGATGAAGGGTTGGGATAAGAGTAGTGACGCGAAAGAGCGTTCAGCTTACTTGGATGTGGAAACCTATATATCGAACATGGAAGCATACTTGAGGTATGGTGACTGGTTCGACTTCCGCTATGGTGAGAAGCGAGAGAGTATTATGGTCCGCAGATGTCTAGCAAAGGCATATGATAAAGATGGAAACGTCAAGCGGAATGTTGGAACATTTTATGATGACCTTGGTCTAGTATGGACTAAAGAAATGGATGCACGTGACAGAGAAACAAGAAACTGAATTCTTAAATAAACAGAAATTTACACAACTAGTTGAAGACAGCGTTCGTATAAATAAATCATCCTATATGGATGCTGTTATAGAATTGTGCGAACAGCACAACCTTGAGTTAGAGGAAGTAAAGAAATTTATTTCACCTATCATCAAGGACAAGATCGAGGCGGAGGCGCGAAAGCTAAACTTCCTTCCTCGACAAAACGAGTTGCCACTCGATTGAGTAGCAGCTATAATATACATTAAACATACATTAAACATACGGAGAAATATATGTCTTTTGCAAATCTAAAACGTAAGTCGACCGACATTTCTAAGCTGGTCGAAGCAGCAAATGGTAGCGGCGCTACTAATAAACAAAACCCCGGTAAGGATGAACGATTCTGGCAACCTACTGTTGACAAGGCAGGTAATGGTTATGCTGTGTTGCGTTTCCTTCCTGGTGATGCTGATGCTGCTACCCCATGGGTCCGTTATTGGGATCATGGGTTCAAAGGCCCGACTGGTCAATGGTACATTGAGAAATCGTTAAGCTCGATTGGCCAACCAGATCCTGTTGGCGAGGCAAACGCGCTTCTATGGAACTCTGGGATTGAATCGAACAAGGCTATTGTTCGTGAGCGTAAGCGTAACCTACGTTATGTAGCGAACGTGCTGATTGTCTCTGATCCTTCGAATCCTGAGAATGAAGGTCAGGTTAAGTTGTTCCGCTTCGGTAAGAAAATCTTTGACAAGATCATGGATGTAATGCAGCCTCAGTTTCCTGATGAGAAACCCATGAGCCCATTTAGCATGTGGGAAGGTGCTGACTTCGTTCTGAAGATTCGTAACGTCGAAGGGTATCGTAACTACGACAAGTCTGAGTTCAAGTCAGTGTCAGCGATTAGCGATGATGAAGCCAAGTTGGAAGAGTTGTATAACAAACAACATGACTTGTCAGAGTGGACCGATCCTAAGAACTACAAGTCGTATGATGAGCTAAAGGCTCGTCTTGCAGCTGTGTTGGGTGAGTCTGCTCCGCGGACTGCTAAGCAAGAAGTTGCTTTGGATGAGGTTGCACCTGCACCAGCTCCGAAGTCGACTCCAGCGACAGCTGAGAGTGTTGATGACGATGATACGTTGTCGTACTTTGCTAAGCTAGCAGCGGACGATTAATACTGCTGATAAGAGTCGTTTCTATCACGGGTGGCGGGCATACCGCCACTTATCATATTGGTAGTATTCTGACTTACATTGCTGGTAGTATTACCACCTGTGCTTATAACAGTCGGAGGAGCTTGTCTAGCGGCAGCTGCCTCCGTTCTTCTTCTCTGCTCTGTTAGTACAGATCCAATACCATTCTGCATACCTGTTACAGGTCTGGTACTTGAAGAAACAGGACCAATCCCATTTTGGACACGAGGTTGTGTTGACAACACAGGACCAACACCATCAGAAACACCAGAAGAAGATGAGACGGCCGGTGGTCGGTCGACATTATTTGATCCGCTTTTCGGCTCTATCTGATAAGGCGAACTTGCTTCAGCAGCAGTCTCCTGCCTCATATCAAACTTCAGGCTACGGATTGAATTACCAACTGAATCAGGGACAAGTGGTAGAGCAGATACAGCTGTTGCAATTGCCTCTAGCAGTCCATTGACAACACTCTTAAATAAATTGAACACGCCACCTATTGCTTTGGTAATTATATCTTCGAAGCTAAAGCTATCGAGCATCCGTTCAGCATTACTGAATCCCATCTTGCCGATGATCCAAGATACAGCGCTCTTCAATAGATCGAGTGGGATACCAACAATTGAATTCAACAATCCAGTAATCGCTCCTTGAATTCCACCAAGGAAACCATCTTCCTCAAAACCTGTGATTGCTCCTTTGACCGTATCATATGCTGTCATGATTAACGTAAGAGGAAAGAACAATCTACCAAGCGTTTGTCCTAGACCACCAAGGATCTTCATTAGTGCACCACCCTCACTAAAGATTGCAAACGAGCCCTTGACAGCATTAAATGCAGTAGTGAAAGGTTTAATTAGGTCAGCCATGAATGTACCAACTACCTGGAATGGCCTAGCAACTGAGGTGAAGATTTTACTAATTGCTCCTTCACCGACAGTGAATAATGACCTGAATGGCTTTGCTACATTATCAATGAACCCTTCGAACGGGAACATGAATGGTCTAGCAATTGCTTTAAACAGCTGAGCAATCTTACCTTCAGCTGAAAATATATTTGTTATTGGTTTGATACCATTGTCGACAACACGAAGAGCATCATCAGCAAACATTGCCCAGCGAAGTCGGACATTTAAAAACAACTTACCGACAGCGCCATTCGGTTTGAATACATCTGTGATGGGTTGAAATAGTTTACCAATCCCTCTCATCGCATCATCGACGTACATCAACCATCTGGCTTTGAAATCAGTAAACAGTTTTCCTATTGCACCTGTACTGGTAAACAATCCTTTGATACCAGCAAATGCTTTATCTAATCTCGTTAGGCTAAATAATGCCTTTACAGAGTCCATGATGCCTGAAAAGAAACCTGCTACTGCAGCTGCAATACCAGCCATCAGCATAGCTATGTTACTACCACCTTGTTGGGAAGTGGTACCACCAGCAGCTGTAGGTGTATCACCACCTCTCCTTGACTCTCTCATTGCTTCGAGTTGATCTAAACGCGAACGATCGATACTCTTGATAAAAGTCTCAAGATGAGAGTTGGTCTTTTCGACCATTTTGTTGTTAGTCTTTAATTGATCA
>Ga0222718_10003346_pt1 | contig 13786 bp, 30 predicted proteins | sample C33_27DmetaG_FD_165045 | JGI IMG/M metagenome (GOLD analysis project Ga0222718, IMG submission 165045) | Estuarine water microbial communities from San Francisco Bay, California, United States - C33_27D | ecosystem: Environmental > Aquatic > Marine > Unclassified | place: USA: California... | reverse complement strand
GATGACAAGAATGGTTACTCAACGTATAGTAGTAGTTGGAAAACGTTTGATGAAGCGTTAGAGTTTGCTCGTAAACTAATGAAAGACACTCCTGAATTTAGTATAATTATAAACTAAAATCAAAAATATATACAAAGATAAACTATTATGTATAAAAAAATCAATTTTCTTTACAAACTAAATACGACACGAGTAAGATAATATATATAAATAACGATATGATAATAAGAAAAGTAGCAGGATTATGGATAGTACAAGCAAAACACTCACAGAATATAGTGTTCAGTCACAAGAATAGAATGACGTGTTATGAGTGGATATTCAGCAAATACGTACACTATGCGTAAAGTAAAAGATAATATAGCAGAAATAATAATAGCAGCGTTGACAGTAGCAGCACTAAGCTCTTGCTCGTTTAATCACAAAGCAGAAGCGATGCCACCTGTTCACAAACTATATGACGAACTAAGTGTGTATGAGAAGCAAGAATACGACTCATATAATGCAGAAGAACGAGCGAATGTAAACAAGAATGAGTACATTTATCAACTAAGACAAGCATTAGCTTGCGAGAATTGTGACGAAATTGACTAATAAATAATAAATATGAGAAAAATAACATGGAGTGTAGCAGCACTATTAATTGCAGGTACGACACTGTTCGGCCAAGTAAGTGACAAAGATTATGAGAAAGAAGTAGAAACCTTCAAGGCGATAGAATACCAAATAGATGATATTATCGACGCCATACGTATGGATATGTACTATGGTCACTTAACACAAGACAAAGGTATGTTCTATATCAACGAAGTAATGGCGATCAAGTCAAGAAATAGAGATATAATGCACACTTTATGGAAAAAGAGAAGTATAACACTTGGCGAACACCAAGCAAAATTAAACTAATATGAAGTACAATATAAATATACAATACTCACACGATAACTTTTATAAAGTATCGTTAAGCGATCACAATGGTGCAAGAACTGTAGTGTATGAACAAAGTGTAGACAATGCATTTGACTATGCTATAAACTGGTGTCGTGAGTCAGATATACGTGAAAAAGAAAGACACGCTCATGCAAAAGCGATAGCAGAGTGTATAAAACTCGACAAGAAAGCAGGAATAACGAGTGGAAATAGAGATTGTCTTGACTAAAATACAATATAAATACGATAAAAGCAGGATAATATATATATGAAATGTAAATGTAAAAAAATAATACCAATACAACGTGTCAATCTTGGCTACAAAGTGTGTGTCGACTGCTCTACGACCGAGCAATATGGCTGTGCTCCAATCACATTCCATAAAACCGGCAATTCCATACAGATTATGTCAAGCAGTGATGCCGCTAAAGTAGCTAAGTTAACACGTCGTAAAGGTTATGGCACTATGCTAGGATAAATAAATAATAAATAATATGAGAAATAAATCAATGAACTACTTAACAGTGTTAGATTTTGAAAAAGGTCAAGTATTCATGTACACTATAAGTGCAGATGGGTGGAACCCAGATGATGATAACGTGCAAGGTTACTTAGTAGCAAAAGGTCACAACATAAGCAGTTGCGAGTGGATGTGCCATGAAGATAATAATATAATTACAAACTAAATACGATTACTATCGGATAATATATACAAATAATAAAATATGCAAAAGATAAAACACTTAAAAAACGACTACGTACAGCTCGGCAACTTAATCTACAAACCATATACTATATGTGATTTACCTGCCAACTTCGGTTGTATCGAGTTCAGAGAAAAAGAAGGCATCAGCGAATGGTTCAACTACAAAGGTTATACTTATATCTTTGACAAAGTAGCAAAAATATGAAGACAATAAACTACTTCGGCGACTCACGCTATGAAAAAATATGGGAACAGATGCAACTACTTGGTATACAAGATGTTAGCTCAAGAACACAAGCAAAAAATGGCACAGTAATATGGCGACTACCAATGAAAGGCAGAGGTAATACTCACATCGAGTATGGTTCATTTGCAAGCGGTTACGTACGTAATCAAGGTAATCAGCACCATAGTAATTGGCAAATCAACAGAAGAGTTAACGGCGAACCTCAGTATTTCAAACTACCAAATGGTGACTACAGAAAGTATGTAGGCAAAGTATGCAAGACGATACCAATAGAAATAGATAGACTCGAGTATATGATGAAGTATGTAATCAAGAACGAGTTTATAAAGCGTGCAAATTACAGTAACTTAAGACCAACTAAGTACGTATATATCGACCAGTTGCAAGAAAGTGAAAACTATTACAAAGATAAACTCAAAAAATTGCAAAACAAACTCGATCTTGCTCAGCAAAACGTTGAGTTTCATGAAGCAAGAGCAAATGAGTACAGAAATACTATAAATGACGTAACAGTAATAATAGATGGCCATAAATACAAACTACAATAATGAGTCCGTGGCAATTAGTGGCTGAACTCGGTATATATACTGAAGAGCAGATAGAAGAAATGACGTGGGCAGAGTGTACAGAAATATTAACAGCAGAATATTGATATGATAATAAGTGAAAAGACTTGGCCAGAATTAGAATCAAGAATAAATAAAATATTAAATGAAACGAAGAAAACTAAACAGCAAAAACCCAAAGTATTGGGACAAAAGCTTGTTAAACGAGGTAAAAATTAAGAAAAAAGTATTAATAAATGACGTAAAAGGCGTGAAAATACACGCTGTATGGTACGATCATTAGAATTATGCGGATGTGCAAGTGAACAGTAGGCTTATGGAAATGTGGGAACGTACCGCTAACGAGAGTTATCCGGAAAACGACAATAGGTCCTTGCAGGCGAAAAATCGACAACAGTGTGGAAGAACAAAGATCGAAGTGGGTCCAACATGCAACTTAAAGATAGGAACGTACTACTCGGTTGTAATATGGAAACGAAGTCGAGCCATACTTAGTAATCTGATGCCAATGGTGGTTAAAATTGTGGGTTCGACTCCCACCATCCGCACAATAAATGAATCCGAAGTGGTCAGTGTGCTTGACACTGAACAAAACAAGCAATAAATGTAGCAGAATGACAGACCATGAGCTACATATGAGACGGGCGTGAGGTACAAACTCTAAGGTTCGCGAAGGAATAGATAGACTCAAAGGAAGTACAGTTACAGCTTGAAATAAGTGCACGACTGAGAACTGGTCAGACTATAGAAGTCGAAGGGATAAGGTACAAAGTAACCGCGGCGCTAGCAAAGGTATCTTACTCACTTGCCCGTCTCTTTTTTACAAACTAAATACGACATAAGTCGGATAATATATATAAATAAAATTAAATAATATGAATGCACAAGATTTAGAGCTAAAGATTGCTGGCTTAGAAAAAGCGATCAAAGAACATAAAGACTTCACAGGTACTTATGAAGCTGACTTAAAAGAGACTCAAAAACAATTAGAAGATTACAACAAACCAGAATTATCTCCAGTAGTAATGGATCAGATAAACAGTGTTGTTGAATCAGTGTTAAATGGTTTTAACTGGGACGACTCAGATAACTATCAAGATCTCGAATACGAAATAGATTATGATGGTAGAGTTTCATTAAGTAATATAAGTTTTGATACTTATGAAATACAAGAAAGAATAGTAGACCAAGTATGTAACCTGTTTAAAGAAGCTGATGCTCCTGAAGACGAAACACCAAATAACTAATATGAAATTAAAAGATAAATTAAAACCAGAAGTATACGCAGCGCTTGACAACGCTAAGTACCAATATAGTTCTAGTCACAGAGCTATATTTGCATCGCTAAACTCTGTAGAAGAATATAGAGAACTGACTGTCAATCAGTTAACAAATATATTTACTTTTTTACCTCAAGAGTTTAAACCAAAAACTGACATCGGTTGGTTATATGGTGATAATATTCTTGCTAAAAAATACAGACTATGACAAAAGAACAAACACTACCAAAATGGTTTAACGGTACCTTATACAAAAAAGGTAACACTGTACAGAACAGATTTTCTGGAGACAAATATGAGTTAAATGCAATGGAATTATCTATGTATGACTTTGTGATGGGTGCAAGCGTTATGTGTGAAATGGGTATATTTAATAGTCCACACCACGTTAAACAATTAAGACAAGGTCTTGACTGGTTTAGAAAAAACAATGCAGAAGCTTATATGGTATTATTAGATTAAATATGACAGGAAAACAAGTAGAAGGTTATATAAAATATACCTTACAAAAAAAACCAAGACACGATGTAGATGCTTTAGCAGATGCTATAACAGATATGGCAGAAGAACTAGATCACGACGAGTGTGAGTTATTGTATCTATTACTAGAGAATAGACCAATAGACACTTTACATACACACAGTTACACGTTTCACACAAGAAACGGTAGATACATTATAGAAACATTAAAACAAAAATATTATGAGTACAAGAGCACAGATTAGATTCGCTACACGTGAAGATGGAGTATCGTTTAGTGAGCACCCAAAAAAACATAACGCAAGATTTTATAAACATAGTGATGGATATCCAGAGGGTTTAGGATTAGATATAGCTAAGTCATTATTAGATTCAACTACAATAAACGGTTGGGAAATAGAATATCTAGATACCTGTCATGGGGATTTAGATTATATATATTATATATGGCAAGCAGAAGGTAAAACTACTTGGATAAGTATATTTGAACTTACACCCTGCGTAGATATAGTTGGAACATGTATATTTGTAGGTGAACCGCAAAAATTAATAGAAATATATGGTTCTCAATTAGAAGAATCATATTATAAACTAAATACGAATGACGAAGGATAATATTAATATGACAGACGAACAGTTAGACAAATTAGCTACAAGAATTATAACTAAAATGATAAGACTAAAGTCTGCTGAAGACTGGTTTAAACACGTTAACAAATCAGATAAAGCATGGAAAATACTTGAAGATATAGATATTGACGAAGAAGCTGCTGCATACGGTGAATTAGCTAGACTAATGACGCTGATGGACATCTTTAAAAACGATGAAGCATACGAAAAATGTGCTATAGTGAAAAATAGAATAAACGAAACAAAAAAAATAATAAAAAAGTATAATAAATGATGAGACAAAAACCAATGCTAGCATATCCTGTTAGTGACAAACCAATTAACTACGAAGATAAAGTATATATGCAACCAAAGCTCGACGGTGTTAGATGTTTGATACAAGCAAATGTAAAAAGACATTTGTTAACTCCAGATCTAAATGAGATCGAAGTCAAAGCATACTCTCGTACAAGTAAAGAGTGGAAAAATATTGACCACATACTATTTAATCTCAAGCAGTTTTTTCGTTTCAACCCTAATGTTATACTCGACGGTGAACTATATAATCACGATCTAAGAGATAATTTCGAAAAGATTATATCATTAGTCAGAAAACAAAAACCAACAGACGAGGATAGATCAGAAGCTGAATCTCTTGTACAATTTCATTGTTACGATATAGTTAATCCAACTATGCAGTTCAAAGATCGTTCTGAGTTTATAAGCTTAAATGTACCTAGAAACAATTATATACACCACGTACCAACTATGCTAGTTCCTACAGAGTCTCAGTCTAAAGTTAATCACGCTAGAAACCTAGACAGTGGCTACGAAGGCTCTATATTACGTCTTAATGATTTCTATCAAAACAAACGTTCACACAGTTTACGCAAGTTTAAAGACTTTAGCGATGCCGAAGCTACTATCGTAGGCTATCTAGATGGTAAAGGCAAAAGGACAGGCACGCTTGGCAAGTTCATAATGCAAGATGATGACGGTAATCAGTTCGGCTGTCCTCCAGGTAAAGGTTACAACTACAAAGATCTAGCTGTTATGCTAGAAAATATACACGAGTATATAGGTCAACGTGCAACTTTTACATATTTCGAACGTACTAAAGCAGGTTCATACAGACACCCATTATTTAAATGTATTAGAAATTATGAATAGTATAACTAAATTATTAATTGTAGCTGTAGCTTTGTTTTCATTTATGTTAGGTATGACAATAGCCTATTATGATGCAACGATATTAAGAGATCCACCTCTTCATTATGCAATAGAAAGCAGATGCTTAAACTACACAGACAAAGACTGCTACACTAAATCAGATGTAGAACTTATAGTCTTTGGTAAAGTATTAGACAATGAATAGAAATGAACAACAATTATATAGGGACATTAGCTCCTTAACTAAAGCACTAGAAAAACTAGTAAAAGTATTAACAAAATTAGCAAAAGAACAATAATGAATATATTTTATTTAGATAAATGCCCTTACAAAGCAGCTGAATTACAATATAATAAACATGTGGTAAAAATGATACTTGAGTCAGCTCAAATGTTATGTACAGCTCACCATCATTATGCTGAGAAGCATGAGATCAACGCAGACTACATACCATACAAAAAAGCTCATTACAATCACCCGTCAACTATATGGTGTAGACAAAACAAAAACCAGTACAGATGGTTATACAACCATATGATTGGCTTAGGTCAAGAGTATACAGATAGATATGGCAAAGAACATTTGTCAATAACTAAATGTAAATCTAAACTTAGCTTATATCCACATGACATACCTGAAGGAGCGTTTGAGCAACCTCCACAGTGTATGCCTGATGAATACAAAGATAAATGTAGTGTACAAGCTTATTGGAATTATTACATAGGCGAGAAACACATAGTAGTAAACTTAAATAAAGAAAGATTATATGAACAAAGACCTAAAGAAACGTATTGATGAATGGAATAACATCAAATACCCTAATGATAATGAAACAAGAATTATTATTGCAACATTAAAACCACAAGGGACTGTGACAACAGCCCCTAAGTATAATAAGTAACAGGCTAATGTCACACGAAAGAAACCTTAGATACCTTAATAATAACCACATCGTCTACCGACGATTTCCCATTACAGACAAACCAACACAAGAAAATGAAGTGTACATGTTTTATGAAAATGGCACGTATGAATGCTATGAGTTGTTTAGGTCGGCAGCAAAGATCACAACATATAGATCTTTAAAATGGCACTTGTTAGTATTATGGTATCTAAACCCACAGCTTGATCAAGATGATTTTTTACGTCTCGCTCAAGTAATTGCTCACAAACCAAATGGTTTTATATCATTTAATATAGGTGAGAACTTGCTATCAAAGATAGTGTATGAAGTTAGTATGATGGAGTTAGATGAACCTCCTAAAAATAAACTGCGTAAAGTAATATTCAAACCTTTTAACCACATGTCAAAAGAAGAAAAATTACGTGTCGTTGGTGAGTTAATAGGTAGATCAAAACGTGTACATGTAGATGATATTTATGAGTGTATGGTAGACTTAAATGATCTTGGTGAAAAAATAACTATAAGTAGAATAGCAGGATTACTAGAGTGTTCTAGTAGAACTATACATAGAAATATGTGTGCTGAATTAAAACGAGAAAAAGAATTATTAAATAAACAACTATAATGAAACACTACAACGTACAAAATTATATAAGATATAAAAAAGATTTAGAAAAAGCTATTGAAAATATAGAAGATAAAAGATATGATGAACACTCAAGAGAAGAGTTGATAATAAGATTTATGCCGTTAGTAGAGAATATAGGTAGAAAGTTTGCCACGTCTCAACAAGCTTCAGGCGTTATGAGTATCATGGACATATTGTCAGAGGGTAATGAAAACTTAATAAAAGCAGTTGATCGTATAGATTGGAATACGCTTGAGTCTTCAGATGATAAAGAAAAAACATTAAAATCTTTTTTGTCTAAACGTATTAAAGGTGGTATACGTAGAGCTATTGATAAAAATAGAGGCCAAATGCGTTTACCTGAACATGTAACTAGTAGTATACGCAAAAGCTTTGGTAAAGACAAGAAGATGGTTGCTATGTTTTTTAACTCTATATTTTTAAGCATTGATTCTGGATCAAGAGATGAAGACGATATGTTTATGCAAATAGAAGATAAGTCAGAACCATATAATCAACAGTTCTTAAATGCTTATTTACAAGGTTTATTAAAACAACATCTTGAACCTAGAGAATATGAGGCATTAAGATTAAGCTATGGACTTGATTGCAAAAAGCATTCTGCAAATGAAATAGCAGCGAAATTAGGCATCAAAGGTAAGGGTGCATACGTGAGAGTTTCACAGTTAAAAACACAAGCTGTACAAAAACTTGTAGACAACGTGGACCACTCGCAAGTGCTTGATTATCTATAAGTTAGAGTGATAAAACAATGTAAATATTAATGTTTATATGTAACTATATATATAGACCAAAAACCAAATTATGATAGAATTAAATAAAAAATTAGCAGTCATACAGACAGAGCTAAAAGCGAAAAAGTCTTCGTATAATTCGTTCGGTAAGTATTACTTCCGTAAATCAGAAGACATCCTAGAGGCAATAAAGCCTTTCTTAGTTAAACATGGTGTTACAGTCACAATCAATGAAGAAATGATTTCAACTGACCCTGTTCCAACACTTCAATCAACAGCAACAATATCAGATGGTAAAGATGCTATACACGCTACAGCATTAGTTGGTGTAGACTTATTACAAAAAGGTATGCAAACAGCACAGCAGTTCGGTGCAGCATCAACTTATGGTAAAAAGTATGCGCTAGGTAATCTATTGTTAATTGATGATACAGAAGATGCAGACTCAGGACAAAAGCCATCAGCTACTATTAATAAAATTAAACAAGCTGCTAAACCAGCTATAACTAAACAACAAATAGCCCAAGCTAAAGATTACGTAGTTGCAGGTGGTAAAATAGAGGCAATTGAATCTAAATACAAACTAACAGATGAACAAAGAAAAGATATTACAGCGGCTGTATAATGATGAAGATTATTATGGAGAATTTGGCAATCAGTTTCTATCCAACTCTCATGTTGGTAAATTACTGAAAGATCCATTAAATGCATTTCAACCAAGCAAACCATCACCAGCGTTTTTAGTTGGCGGATATTTTCACACGTGTATACTAGAACCTGATAAGCTTAAAAAGTATAAAGTTGTAAAAGCAACTACTAGAAATACTAAAGCATACAAAGATGTAGCAGGTGGCGAACTATGTTTATTAGAACACGAGGTTGACATGATTGAGTTAATGAAAGACAAAGTTATGGCTAACGATATATGTAGAGATCTTATACAAGGATCACAATGTGAATACGAACAACCTATGATAATAGATATGTTCAATAACAAATGGAAGGGAAAAGCAGATATTGTTAATCATGAAGAAAAGTTAATCATTGATTTAAAAACAACAGCTGATATTGATAAGTTTCAATGGTCTGCTAGTAAGTATAACTATGACTCACAAGCTTATATATATAGCAAGTTGTTTGGATATGAGTTTCTGTTTATAGTTATAGATAAAAATACACATCAGATTGGTGTGTTCGACTGCTCACCACAGTTTTACGAAAGAGGTGAAGATAAGGTACGTAAAGCAAGTGAAGCTTATGACTTGTTTTACAAGGCCAAGGACTTTGATCCTAAACAGTATTTCATAAGTAAAACCCTATAAAAATATAATCATGGGAAGAACAAAAATGAAGACCTGTACAATTTCAGGCAACAAGTATGCGGCTAACACTAAGAACTTTTATGTTAATCACAACGCACCAGACAGTCTACACCCTTATCACAAAGGCTTTGACAACTTTAGAAGAGCAACAAATGCAAGTGTAGAACAAGTTAGAAATTTAGTAACCTTAATAAACAATTAATATGGCAAGTATAATTAAAGCATCTTTAAACCTTGATGCAATACCTAAAGATAAAATCTATGTAGGTAAAAAAGGTAAGTATCTACCAATTACAATTACTATTAACGATGAGCTAGATCAATTCGGTAATCAAGGACCTGTAGTTGTAGAACAAACTAAGGAAGAAAGAGATGCAAAAGCACCGAAAACTTACTTAGGTAACGTAAAAGTAGTTTGGTCAAACGGAACAAACGTTGAACCAGCACCAAGAGAAGGTGCTCCTGCTCAAGCTGCACCAGTTGCTGCCGCTGCAGATGACTTACCGTTTTAGATGAGTATAACAGAGATCAATGGATTTTTGATTGACAAGTTCAATCAACATGGCCTAAAAGAGAACGCGACGCAAGGCATATGCCCGTCGTGCTCTCACACTAGGAAGCCTAAGAATCAGAAAGCACAATGTGCTAGCTATGATTGGGAACGTGGTCTCGGTACCTGTCACAACTGTGACTCAACGTTTCAGCTACATACTTACCAACGCAAGGGCGCTAGCGAAAAGGTTTATGCAAGACCTGATACGCCCGCCAACTTTAACGAGGTAAGTACAAACGTTGAAACATGGTTCGGTACAAGAGGTATATCAAAACAAACTCTAAAAGATCTTCGAGTAACCGAAGGTCCTGAGTGGATGCCTCAAACGAGTAAGAACGAAAATACTATACAGTTTAATTATTTCATGGGTGATCAATTGATCAATGTGAAATATAGAGACGGTAGAAAGAATTTTAAACTTTACAAAGGCGCTGAAAAAGTATTTTACAATATTAATAGTATTGTAGGTTATGATTGGTGTGTAATTGTAGAGGGCGAAATGGACGTGCTAGCTTTACACGAAGCTGGTATAAAGAATGCAATATCAGTACCTAACGGTGCTACATTGAATTCTAACAACTTAGATTATCTAGATAATTGTATTGATTATTTTGAAGATAAAACTAAGATAATATTAGCTGTCGATGCTGATGAGCCTGGACAAGCTTTAAGACAAGAGTTTATACGTAGACTCGGTGCTGAAACTTGTTATCTAGTTGATTTTAACGGCAACAAAGATGCTAATGAATATTTATTGGAACATGGTAGTGATAAGCTTAGAGATGTTATAACTAAATGCACACAAGTTCCATTAGAAGGTGTAACAACATTATATGATATACAAGATGAAGTTAAAGAATTTGTTAAAAATGGATTTAAACCTGGATTTCAAGTCGGACTTAAAAACTTCGATAAGATATTTTCTACTTACACTGGGCAGTTTATTACTGTTACTGGGATCCCTAGTTCTGGTAAGTCTGACTTTGTTGATCAAATGGTTGTTGGTTATAACAATATGTACGGTTGGAAAACTGCGTTTGCAAGTCCAGAAAATCAACCAACGTATCTCCACGCTCACAAGCTAATGCGTAAAACTTGGGAGGATATGCCTACCCAAGGAGATATTGGCAGTGACAAATGGCAGCAAGTTACAGAGAAAGTTAATGACAACTATTTCTTTATAGACATGGATCGTTACACGCTTGAATCTGTATTACGTAAAGGCGCTGAGCTTGTTAAACGTAAAGGTATTAAATGTTTAGTTATTGATCCTTATAATAAAGTTAGAGATGTAGATTGCAAGACTGAAGATGTAAACAGGTATACAATGGAATACTTAACTAAAATAGAGATATTTGCTAAGAAATATGATGTGTTAGTATTTATTGTGGCTCACCCAACTAAAATGTATAAAGGCCAAGATGGTAAGATTGAAGAGCCAACTATGTATAATATTAAAGGTGGTGGTGAATGGTACGATGCTAGTTATCACGGCTTGTTAGTGCATAGAGACTACGAGGCTAAAACAACTAAAGTAAAAGTTCTAAAAGTTAAGTTTCAAAACTTAGGTGAGAACGGTGCTGAAGCTCATTTTAAATGGGAACCAAGATCTGGTAGTTTTATACCACACGCTGAAGTTGTTGAAGATGGTGGTCCAATGCCCTGGGAAACATAATGGCATTTAAACGCTGGAAAAAAGCACCAAGTAAAAACCCTCCACAAAAAATGTGGAGCCCTGATGAAATGAAGGTAATTGGTTGGTGTTTAAGTAAAAAAATAGGTGTAGGCATAAGTCCTGATTGGAAAGATGATATGAACAGATGGCAAATCGAGATATCCATTAACGGTAAGGTACATGCAGATCCTAATAAATACAGCGATGAGGTTATACTAAACAAAATGTACGAATACTATAAATATTACTATGATAAACACAATAAACAATAAAGTCTTTAGAAACGCAAATGAAGCATATGAGTATATACATAACCGTATATTAATAGATGGTGTAGAGTTTGGATATACTAAAGCTCTGTTCAATGTAGGTTTCTACATAACAGATCCTAAAGATAGAAAGATCGTAAACAAAGAACGTAAATGGTCTGAAGAGTATGCTGAAGCTGAATGGCAATGGTATTTATCTGGCGATCCACATATTGATACGTTAGGCGATATATACGGTAAAGTACCTGAGATATGGAAACGCATGGCTAATGAAAAAGGTTATGTTAATTCTAACTATGGTTATCAGTGGGAACGCAACAAACAACTAGATAAAGTAATTGAATTATTATCTGAAAAACCAGAAACTAGACAAGCTTGTATATCCATATACGACGGTAAAGAGTTTGACGATTATAGCAATGACACGCCGTGTACTTATGCCGTACAGTTTACAATTGTACATAACAGACTTGACATGTGTGTTACGATGCGCTCTAATGATCTTTGGTATGGTTTTTGTAATGATCAATATCAATTTTCTAAACTGCAAGAGATGGTCTCTAAACGGTTAGAGATTGAGACTGGTGTTTACTATCACTTTGCACATAACATGCACTTATACAATAATAAAATATGACATACTACTTATATCACATACCAGGCAAAAAGATCGGTGTGACTCGCGATCTAAAAGAAAGAGTCGAGAATCAACAAGGTTACAATGAAGATGAATATGCTGTATTAATGGAGACAGATGATATACTTGAAGTTTCTAATGCTGAAATATTAATGCAAAAAGCCTTTGGCTATAAAGTTGACACGGTACCTTATAACAAACTTAAATTTAATAAAATGAAAATAAACGTAACAGAACAAACTACCACGTTTCCTATGCCATTAAACAAACTGAAAGGTAGGTTGATGGACAATGTAGGTATGACGTGGGAAACAGCAGACGGTGATGTAACACTTACGCCAGAGTCTATAAAATGGGTTGTTAAAAATGCAAAGACATCTATGTACAACGACGAACGATGCTACATATATAATAAAGCGTTTGCTAGATGGTTTGACAATAACAATCCATACCCAAGAACTGGAGCGTTAGCGCCTACAGGTATAAGGTCAATGGACGAAAGAAAATGTAAGGAATACCAAGATCATGATCCAGAAGAACACGGTATGCCTGAATGCTGTAATTATGATGATTATTGTACAACCCCAAAAGGAAGTAAGCATGATTGTATTAACTCCGGTGGCTTTAACGAGTTTGACTTAATAAGAATGTGGGCTAATCAAAGAGGTATATATGAACACGGTGATACAAAAACACAAGCACTAAAGCTAATGGAAGAAGCTGGTGAAATATGTAGAGCTATACTTAAAGAAGATCACGACGAAGTTGTTGATGGTATTGGTGATTGTGTAGTTGTACTTACAAACTTAGCTGAGCTACAAGGCGTTAGTATTGAAAAATGTATTAACGTTGCTTACAACACAATAGCAAAAAGATCAGGTAAAATGGTTAACGGAACATTTAAAAAAGACTAATATGAGAATACTGTTTATGTTGCTGCTAGCAACTCAAATACAAGCGCAGACGTTATGTGATTCAAATATGACGTACACAACAGGCTCGCAATACCAACTAGAAGTAGCAATACCAATTACTGGAAATAGTTTACCGGTGA
>Ga0222718_10003343_pt1 | contig 13790 bp, 10 predicted proteins | sample C33_27DmetaG_FD_165045 | JGI IMG/M metagenome (GOLD analysis project Ga0222718, IMG submission 165045) | Estuarine water microbial communities from San Francisco Bay, California, United States - C33_27D | ecosystem: Environmental > Aquatic > Marine > Unclassified | place: USA: California... | reverse complement strand
TGCTGGTGGTGATGATAACAAATATAAATATCTTGATGTTCTAGATGATGAAAATCTTGGGTTAGCTTTAATGCATTATTATAGGAAAAATTACAAAGGGGATAATCCTTGGACTTCATTTCTAGCTAAACCAAGGTCTTCACTATTATATACTATCAAAAAAAATGATATAAAATTATCTGTTAAAAAACCACTCGACGCGCAACCAAAGGGCGATGAGTTGAATCCCGATGAAATCAAACGGCTCAAATTTAAAAGAGAAATGATGGAATTATATAAGAAGAAATGATTAATTATCTTGGTACATTATTAGGAGCATGCATAAAAGAAAGAAACAACGTAACATGGGATACAAAAATAATCATTTTGTTAAAAAGAAAAAATAATTTGTTTTTATATATTAGAAATGACATATATTCAATTATTAAAATCAAAAGTTGATGGTAAAAAATATACTGCTATTTTTTATGATGAAAAACGTAGCAAGATAAAAACAACACATTTTGGTTCTGCTGGTATGAGCGATTTCACAAAACATAAAGATGAAGAAAGAAAACAAAGAAAACAAAGATATATAGCTCGTCATTCTGCTAATGAAAATTGGAATGATTACATGACAGCAGGGTCATTAAGTCGCTGGATTTTATGGAATAAGCCCTCTTTATCCGCCAGTTATAATGATTATATTAAAAAGTTTAATTTAAAGAAGTATTAAAAATGAGTACATAATTTTATTTTTTTAGAGATTTTATAAACTTTTTATATTTTATACTTTTTTATAAATTATGTACTCATTTTTATTATTGAAATAAACTAGGCTGATAGTTGCTATAATGTAGATGTGTTTTAGAATGTAAATATTCTTTCATTTTCCATCTACAAATTGAACAGGTTTTATAATAATAATTGGGGTTTTTGGTGGATATATCATTTTTATCTGGTGTATAAGTCTTCTTGCATTTACCACATTTTATTTCCGTTTTTGATATATGCCATGCTTCTCTTTTATCCATTTTTTTATCCATTGTTATTAATGGTATTTAAAAAAATAAGTTGTATTTTTACGAATTATTCAAGTATATAAGAAAATATTATTATTATTATTATAATTATATAATTATAATGGAAAGCAAATCATTACAGGAAAGAAAAAGAGAAAATTCTAAAAATTATTATAATAATAAAATTAGAGAAAATCAAGAGTTTTATGCAAATGAAAAAGAACGTATTAAACTATACAAGAAAAATCGTTACAAAAATGACCCTGATTTTGCTGAAATATTAAAACAGCGTTCACGTGATACATATAGAAAAAGAAAAGAGAAAATGTCATCAGTTTCTAACTAATTTATTTTTATAAAGTATATAAGAATTAAATGATATAAGTATATAATAAAACTCGCTGATTAAAATAATAATGGCGTATAATAGTATAATGAAATCCTCAGTTTTAATAACAAAGTATAATGACCGAAGTTTTAAATATGAATGTAATAATCATGATGATTTGATGCTTTATATCAAACAATACCCTAACGCTTGTGAGGTAATTGGTGAAAATTTACAATTTATAAAACCGGTTTTTGACGTTGATGCTTATAATGACGATATTAACGTTGATGAAGTAAAATCAGATATTAATATGATATTTCCCAACAAAGATATTTATTATGCTAAACGTGGTGCCCGTGATACTAAAAGAGGAGTAAAATATTCATACAGGTTCTATGTTGATGATGTTAAAATATTTAGTTATATTATTAAAGATTTAATTAAAAAATATCAATTGGATAAAAAACCTATTTATGATTTATCTATTTATGATAAAAATAAAATCTTATTCTTACCTTACACATCTAAAAAAGTAGATTGTGATGCTCCTATATTAACACCTGTTGGTTGTGATGTTTTTAAATGTTGTGCTTCCTATATTGAAGATGATTTTGAAGACTGGTCTTTGAAATACTTGGAACAAAAAAATGGTGAAAAATTATTACAACAAATTAATGATTATTGTGAAAAAAATAAAGATTTAATTAAAAAGATTGAAAATGCAGATGAAGAAGATGATGACGATGAAGAAGAAAGAAATGCAAGAAAATCAGACGCATTTTATAATATTGTTAAAAAACATGTCAAAGCTTTATCTAATGAACGCGCAGGTGATTATAATGATTGGTTAGAAATTATTCTCTGTATTATTAATATTGGTGAAAAATACGAATGGGAAGATAAAAATATTTTAGAACTTTGTGATATTTTTTCAAGAAAAAATGTTAATTCTTATAATGAAAAAGATAATAAAAAGAAAATATATTCTCTTATGGGAAGTGATAGAACTAATAAAGTTGGATATAAAAGATTACTTGAAAGGTTGAAAGAAGATGACCCATTATATTACAAATTAAATATTGTACCATCTTATTATGAATTAAAAGCTGATTTTGAAAAAGAATATAGTATTATTAATAACCCTGTTTTTATTTACAGGACACCTTTTATTCCAAGAGTAATTACTGAAAATCTTGATAATGCTGAAATTAATCAACATTTAAAACCTAGTGATGTTTCTTTTCAAGCCGCTAATCTATTTTATAATAAAAGAAAAACTAATACAGATAAAAAAGGTAACGTCACTTATTCGTATGAAAAAAAACATTTTTATAAAGATTGGTTACAAGATCCTCACAGATTAACTTTTGAAGGTATCGTGTTTAGACCTAGTGGTATGCCTGATGAAATGAATAAATATTATAAAAACTTATTTACCGGTTTTAAAGCTGATAAAGTTGATATAACTGATTATAATGATTATTTAAATATTCAGCCTATTTTAGACCATATTAAATTAGTTTATTGTGCTGGTGTTGAAGAACATTATCAATATGTATTGAAATGGTTTGCAAAAATTATTCAAGATCCTGAAAATAAACCACAAGTAGGTCTTGTCTTTTATTCAAAAGAACATGGTACTGGTAGAAATACATTTACAACTTTTTTTATGAATGAAGTTATGGGGTGCGAATTAACTGCTACTGCTCGTAAAGTTGAAAGAATTTTTGGTAGATTTAATAGCATACTTGCAAAATGTATGTTTTTAGTTATTGAAGAAGCTAGTGGTGATGTAAAAAAATATATGGAAGATTTTAAAAATCTTATTACAGAACCAACTTTCACTATTGAAAAAAAGAATATTGATGCTGGTACATACAAAAACTTTGTTAATCCTATTATGCTTACCAATAATCGTGATATCCTTGATATTGATGATAAAGACAGACGCTTTGCTATTTTTGAAAGTTCCTCGTGTAAAAAAGGTAATACAGATTATTTCAACAATTTATATGCTTGTATCAAAAACAAAAAAAATGCTGGTTTGTTTATTAAATATCTTCGTGAAGAAGTTGATGCATCTTGGACACCTATGGAATTTCAACAAAATAGACCTATCACAAAAGCTTACAGAAAACAACAATCTGTTAATGCTAAAAATTATATCAAGTTTATCTCACATATTACTTGTGATGACTTTATCTTACTTGGTGATGACAAATATTATTGGAAAAAATATAAAGGACGACTTACTACAAGAATATTACATAGCACTTTATATAGGTATTATAAAGATATGTGTGAGTATTATAAATATACAGCTTATCAATACGACAAATTTCTTGATAATATTACACAAGAAGGTACAGGTATCACACAAATTATTGACGGACATTCACATAATAAAAAATTGTTCTTTGATAAAAATATGATTTTACAATGGGTTGAAATATTCAGAAATTCAAATGATGAAAACTTACCTGTCGTTAATGATTATGATACTGATGATGATGATGAAGATACTGATGATGATATTTAACTTTTCTGACTTTTCTGGTATACTACGCAAACTTTCGCAAACTGTTCGCAAACTTATTTTTACATCATTATGCTATAAATAACATAATTTTATTATTAAAACTATTATCAGATTTTTAATTTTTTAACTTTGCGGTTTTTTGAGATGCAAGTTCAAAATAAAAAACAAAAAAAAAAAATTCATTTGAAAAAACTTCAAAAAGTTTGCGAAATCTTCGCAAAGTTCCCAAAACGGTCTATCAAGTTTGCGAAATTACATTTTTCCTTATGACAAGTTTGCGAAGATAATTTTTAAGTTTGCGAGGTTTGCGAAATTTATTATTATTGCATCTCTTTACATGTAAAAAATGATATAAGTATATAATTATATAAAGTATATAATAATGCCTAAATATGAAATGTTTAAGAAAGGCCTACTTGAAAAATATGAAATGTGTGATAAAGATGTATTAACATGGAAATATTCAGGTGGTGATAGTGGAAGGCATCTAAATTATTGGAAGTTAAAGTTTAAAAATACAAAAACACCCGATCATGAAACACACTGTGTTTGTGGGCATTACATAGTTCAAAATTGTTATATTACTAATGATAAAAATACTGAGCTTTTAGTACTAGGAAATTGTTGTATTAAAGCATTTATTCCTACATCAGCAAGAAATTGTAGTATTTGTAGTAATGAACATAAAAATAGAATAGTTGATAGATGTAATAAATGTAGAGTTGGTAAATGCGATGTATGTGATGTTAAATGTAATCCTCAATATAAAAAATGCTTTGATTGTTTTAAAAACAAAAAACCATATAAACATATAGCCATATAAGTATATAATATAATGCAATCTAAAAGCGATCAACAAAGATTTTTTGAGCTATACAAAAGAAAACGTTTGAATAAAATTGTTGAGGATATCAGCAACGCTATTACAAACGAAGATTTAAAAGATCTTAAACAAAAGCTAAAAGAACTAAAAAAAATCAAATACGTCAAAGACCAATAAATATTAATCAAAGTTTTCAAGAAAATATTTAAATAACAAATTAGGCTCCCTTGTGAATGTTAAAAGGTAATATCGGCCGTACCATTTACGGCAGTTACAAACTGTTATATCTTTAATAAATAAGTTATTTTTATTTAATTCCTGCAATCGCCGTGGCGTCAAAGAATTAAAACAGACTTGACTACATAATAATATAATTCTAGGAACAGATGTTGTACTGAAATATAACACAATTTTATAAAAGTTATTCTTTCTAATTCTAGGTCCTTCGCTAATATCATAAGGAGGATTTGTAATAATGGTATCTATATTATCGTAACTAATATCTCTGAAATCTATATCTTCTTCAATTTCAGCATAAGTCTTATTAACATAATCAGGTAATTGGTCGTAGATACTTCCCTCACCACGGAATGGTTCAGCTACATTTTCGTTTTGTTTCCATTCTATACTATCAATAATCTTCTTCGCTAAACTCCTTGGGGTTTGTTCTAAATAGTACCTATCATTCTTCATCCTATCTATAAAAAGAGTACATAATTAATTAAAAATATAAAATCCATTAACTTTTTGAAATTCAAGAAAAAATAACGATTATGTACTCAAATTATTTTCTTATGTTATAATAAATGAATAATGCATCCTTGTTGAGACGTATTCCTTATAGATTTATTGAACATTTCATTATGAATACAAAGAAAGACGAGTTTAAAAATAAATCATATACATATGTTATTAAATATGATAACAAAATAAAGATGGGATATTCGAATGATATATATAAGAAATTTTCAAATCATTATAAAATATTAGGTTCTGCCGAAATATTAAGGATGCAAAGATTTCATAGCAGTAATGAAAGCGAAAGATTTGTAGAACGGTTAGCTAGGTACAACAATAATCAATATATTAACAATGAAAAAAACGAAGCTACGGTTTTAAAAACCTACGATGACTTGAATGCAGGTAAGTATAAGATTTTAGATAAGGACTAATAATTTATTTTTATGTTATAATAATAAAAAATTGATATAAGAATATAAAGAATAATAAAGTATAATAAAGAATGGAAGAAACAAAAAATCCTAAATGTAATTCATGTAAATCATATTGGAAACCTGACGAGACTGATATTAAAAGTTCAGGATTACAATATAAAACTTGTAGAAAATGTAGAACATATGATAAGGCAATTAAAGATAAAAATAAATGTGAGCATAATAGAGAAAAATCAAAATGTCGCGATTGTAAAGGTAGTTCATTTTGTCCTCATGATAAAAGAAAATCAAGATGTCGCGATTGTAATGGGTCTTCATTTTGTCCTCATGATAAAAGAAAAACAGATTGTCGTGATTGCAAAGGTGGTTCATTTTGTCATCATGATAAAAGAAAAAAAGAATGTCGTGATTGTAATCTACAATTATATTTAGTCAATTTACAAAGAGGGGCAATCAAAAGATGTCTTAAATTATCTAATTTAGAAAAAACAAAACCTTCTATTGAATATCTCGGTTGTAGTGCTGAATATTTTATTGAATATTTCAAAAAAAAGATGGATTTATTTAATCAATTTAGTGAGATTGATATGAATTGGGATAATATTCATATAGACCATATCAAACCCGTTAATTCTTTTAATCTTGATGATGAAGAAGAGTTTTTAAGTTGTTGTAATTATACTAATTTACAGCCTTTATTAGTAGAAGTTAATTTAAGTAAAAATTGTAAATGGAGCGATGAAGATGATGCATTTTGGTTACAAAACATTAAAGATAAAGAATATTATGATATTTATATTCCAAAATAATTTATTTACTTTTCCAAATACATTAATACATTATTTAATTTCTCTTCTAATTCATTTATTTTTTCTTGCTGTTTTGTTATGATTCGGTGTAATTCTTGCGTAGCTGAAACGTGGATAGCCCCGATATATTCCTTAGCCAAAGTGTTAAAATCCTCTTTCAAGCTTCCATACATAAAAAGTTTTTCATATTTCAATTTTTCATTTATTTTAAATGTATTCTCATCAATAACTTCGGTAATTTCTACTAAAATTTCATTATCGCTTTCATCTATCAGTTTTATTTTTAATCCTACACTTAATACTAATATAAATGTATCAGGTCTCACACTATCAATAGTAAGAATATCATTATTTATATGTACGAAACAAAGAGCATTCGGTATATATTCCTCTTGGTATCTCACTGCTTCTGGTAATACCTCAGCTACCTCCTGCGCAATATATCCATATGTTTTATTAGGTGTTATATTTTTACTTTCGTCAATATAGCGATATTTACATGGTTTCAATAACAATATTTTTTTCAGGCATTCGTCGTCTTGCAGTTCTTCAATATCTTTTTTTATATCTCTATCACTGGTGCTAATTAAATAATTTGTAGTCCAAATTGCTCCATTGTGTTTAGTACATATATTCCAAGATGTTGAAAGGTAACCCCCTTGTGCATTATCCCCATAATACCAAGAACTAATATTACCACTATTATATATTTTGTAAAATTGCGTAAAACTATCATAAGGAATACGCATTCTTTGATGATATGTATTATTAGGTTCATATGATGAGGCATTAGTTACGTCATTACCAACACCGATCACAAAATCTGATCTACTCCATCCACCTCTGGCGATTGCTTGTAAAACAACATTTGCTTTATAATTGAGATTGCCCTGATATGGTGTTGCTAATTTTATTTTACAACTATTACTATCACTGGAAGCATTTAATCTTATCGTTGGTTCTGCTGAATTACCATAAGCATAAAACGCTGGTGTGCTTAATGTATTATTGGTGGTAATATAAGAACCTAAAATTTCACCACTGGCTGTTATAGTATTAGTTGAGTTTAATGAAGAACAATTTATAACTCCATTATAAGTTGTTAAATCTATTGAACCTCCACCTTTAACATTTAATTTTCCATTAGTATCAATTTCTAATGTATCTGTATTAATATCCAATGAGATATAAGGGGGTGTATATTGTCCTATCGGTCCTGCTGGTGGTTCTGCTTGTGTGAATTTTAATGGCTCATCAACCCATATTTTACCTCTAACTAAATCAATATTAGGATCTTTGTATAATATCAAATCACATTGTGTTTGAGTTGTTGTAGGGCTGTAATTAGTTGTATCTAAATTTTGATACGTGATAAAATCATCATCAATCATCCACCCTAATGTTTCATCATATTTCAAATATCCTGTTGGTTGAACTTGTATTGTATTTGTTGTTGTCGTAGTCGTTCCCATAGAATATCGTATGATTACTATTGGATTATTAGCGGTATATTGTATTGATGCCCCTGTTATACTATCAGTTATACTTAATCCACTATTTGGGACATACAAATCAGTACCATTTTGTTGTATTTTACTATCACTTCCTACTATTACATTATAACTTCCATTTAAAGTAAGCCCAGTTGCTTTGTAAGCCTGTGTATTATTGATTACTAAAACTTCACAGCTTGTATCTTCGGGGACATTTAAAGTATATGTTGTTGGACTTGTGAATGCCAAATATTTATGAGTTATGCTTGACGCGACATAATATCGTATGATTACTATGCCTGAACCGCCTTTACCGCCAGTACCATATGCCTGTCCTCCACCTCCACCTCCTGACCCTGTACCTGCCCCCCCGTCACCACCAAAACCAGTAGTACCACTCGTCCAAGTACCCCCATTACCTCCATTTGATATACCACCTGTTCCACCATTATTAGGAACAACTACACCACCTCCACCTCCACCTCCTCCTAAACCACCAAAAGCCGATAAACCAACTTGTGCCCCCCCACCTCCGCCAGCCCCCCAATAATAAGATGTTCCTGTAATATTGATAGGAACACCATCTCCACCCTTTCCAGGTTTTCCATCATTAATCCATTGTTGGTAGTAAGTACTATCTACATATCTTGTTGTATTTGTTGTTGAATAACCAGCCTCTCCCGCACCTCCACCACCACCAGCACACGAATAATTGCTTACATGAGGTGCCGCCGAGTTTCCTCCAACATTTCCATTATATAATGCAATTGTTCCATTACTTAGTTTATTATTATCAAAAAAAGTTCCTTTTATTGATGACCCTACACCTCCACCATAACTTAAAGCATTACCAGCACCACCACCTGACCCACTTCCACCAGAAGTACCATTATTGGGTGTAATCCAACCAACATAAGGAGTTGAACCTCCGCCTAAACAAGTAGCACCAAATGCCTCACTACTGAATCCTTTTTCATTTTGATTTCCACCTCTACCAACTTTAATAGTATAGGTATCAGGTGGTAGAGATATATTTGTAGCATATAATACAGCACCACCACCCCCGCCTGCCCCAACTTGACTATCTCCACCACCACCACCACCAACAACTAAAATATCAGCGACAGCATTTTCAGGGAAATTAATAACATGTGTTCTGTGATTTCCATCTGTTGATAAAGAACCAGATGTTCCTTCAAAAGTTAATATATGATATTGATAATTATCAGCAGGTATTTGTGTTGGTACAGAAGGCGTTGCTGTGGGCTCATCCGTGATAGTAGTATCTATGGTTATCGTTGTTTCTTCTTCATATGTATCAGGTGGATCTAAATCATTTATATTAACATCTCCTGTTGTACCTCCACTGCTACCAGCATTGTCTAATACATTTTGCCGAATGCGTATATTTCCCGTTGAATTTTCAAAATGTTCTGTATCAAATAACGGAAAGACATTTTCTAATGTAGGTGATACAGATGACCCACCAGACGCATCAAATTGATTAGTTTCTGTGTTCCATACTAAATTATTCCCCGCAGATTGACTTAATATATTCCTTACATCTGTATCGGTATAGTGCGTTATATTTTGCCACGAATAAGCACTAGCACCTCTTCCTCCATTGTTGTAAAGAAAACCTCCATTATCAGTTCTTGGAATAATCGCCCACCCATTTCCTGTATTCCCGAAATAACATATACCATATTTATTTTCACCTAAAAGGGTTGTATTTAAATCCATGTGAAATGTTTTATTTTTTAAATCTGTAATATCTTCCGCTAAATGTGTATGTCCTACATCTGCTTTACCGCTAATTGCAGTTGATAATTCGGTTTCATTTACATATTCATCAGGTATGCTCGTTAAATAATTTTTAGTTGATAAAAGAGAATTTACTTTTGTATCGCTATATTGATTTATTCCACTAATCGCAGTTGATAATTCGGTATCTTTTACATATTCATCAGGTATACTCGTTAAATAATTTTTAGTTGATAAAAGAGAATTTACTTTTGTATCGCTATATTGATTTATTCCACTAATTGCAGTTGATAATTCGGTATCATTTACATATTCATCAGGTATGCTCGTTAAATAATTTTTAGTTAATAAAAAAGTATCTACTTTTGTATCGCTATATTGATTTATTCCACTAATCGCTGTATTTAATTCGGTATCATTTACATATTCATCAGTTATATCGCTTTTTAGCGCGTAATCTATAAAACGACTATTAACATAATTTAAGTCTAATTCAACATATAAATAAATTATTGAAAGTTGAGTATTATCGCTTATTTTTTTCATTATTATTTTATAATCATTGCCTGATGCTACATTTACATATAATGAATTAGAACCATTACTGGCTACGCCATTATTTATAACAACCGCTGGTGTCTCATTATCGCCTGTATATATTTCAACATATCTATCATCATAATTAGTAGAATCAATTATATTTTCGTAAAATATGTATAAAGTATCACCATTCATATATGTTAAACTGCTTACTATTTCTTGTGAATAATTCCAAATCCTTGTATTTGCTGATACTGAAAATCTATTATTCAATAAACTATGAATTGTTATAGAAAATGATTGCGGATATTTTCTTTTCTCATAATTTAGTAATTTTGTATCAACTATTGAATTTTTAGTATAATCATTATTAATTAAATATTGTTCTACTTTTGTTTCAGTATAATATTTATTGATTGTTCCTTCGCTCAATTCATCAGTTGTTTTTGATGATAAATTGAATTCAGTAGGTATATCGCTTTTTAGCGCATATTGATTAGCTGTTAAATAAGAGCCTACGCGATTATCAGTATAATATTTATTAGTTTCTCCTTCGCTCAATTCATCAGTTGTTTTTGTTGATAAATTGAATTCTACATAATCTGTTATTTGCGATTTTGTAAATTGTAATGTTGAGACATCTCCTGTTCTTACTACATCTAAAATATCTTCATCTCTTACTACATCTAAAATATCTTCATCTCTTACTACATCTAATATATTTTCATCTCTTACTACATCAGTTATATCTCCTGTTCTTACTACATCAGTTATATCTCCTGTTCTTACTACATCTAAAATATTTTCATCTCTTACTACATCGCTTCTCGTTGATATATTCCCAGCATTTACATCATAATATAAAAAAGCATTTTCGATAGGTGCGTTTGGTATAATTACTTCATCTAATAAAGTATATGTTGTATCACTTATTAAACCTCTTCGTCTTCCTCCTGATGTTTGTTCTCTAAATGATAAAACATTTCCGCTATCATTTATTACTTCAAGATTTTTACATACTAAATTATCTTTTACATATAAATCTTCAACTGTTGTTAATCTATCAATATTAACACTTCGGGTATTATCATTTAATAGTTTAATATTAGCAAAATCACTAGGATTAATATTTGTTGTATTTATACCCAGCATTCTAAAAGTATATAATCCCAGTTCATTCCCCATAGTTAATACATAATCATCGGTAAAAAATACTAAATTATAATATAAACTTGTTAATACACCATTTACATATAAATCTAATCGTTTTGCTATATCATCGCGATTAATAACAAAATGGCATTCTTGATTAGGTATATTAATTACTTCTTCTTGCGAGAGATAGGTTATTGTATTGTATTTATATTGCGAATTGATGCTTAAAAATGATATTTTTAACGGGTATGTATCTCTAATATGAGGCTGATGTTCTGTTACAATATATAAATATCTACAACTTACATTTTGATTTGTATTTGCGATATTAAAACTTGTTACGCTTTGATATTGTGTTGAGCCTAAGCTAGTAAAATTATTAGTTAATATTTGCGTAGTTTTGTCTAATGCTTCTTGTGGTGTATTTCCAATGTAAATATTTATTTTTACATATGGTTCATAAGGGGTTTGTGCTAAACCTGAATAAGTCCATGTTCTCGTTAAATCCATATTTAAATCTTTGATAATAACATCATCATTAAAATATAATAAAAATGCATCATTACTAGCTTGTATCGCAGATGTATTGTATATATCATAACCTCCTGATAATCCTAATGATGTCGTAAAAATATTAAATGGTGATGAATATGATATGTTTTCAGTAGCATCATTTATAATATAAATAGCATTTATTAGTGTATCATCACTCGTTAATTTATGAACTGTAAAGTTTTGACCTAATAATAAATCCCCTGATAATTCAATTGCTAAATTATTACTAAAAGTGCTATCTAAAATAGTTCTAAAATTAGCTCTATTTGCAGTATAATTGATGACAATTAAATCTTGTTTCATATCAACCGACACATCTTTATAACTTAAAACACTCCTTAAAACTTGCTGGTTATATAAATTAGCGTAAAAAGACACACCTAAATAATCAGTATTAGGTAAAGTAAATGATATAGTACCGCTTATTTCACTTGTAAAATCATTATAATCAGTTATGACGCTAAAATTATTAGTTGTTAAAATATAATTATCATTTATCATATTCTCTTGAAATTCATTTGTCGTATTAAAAATGCTTTTGTTAAACTTCGGTATTATAAATAATACATCAAAATAGTCATCATAATTATAAGCTAAGTCGTTTGTTTTGTATCCAATATCTAATAATCCCTTATTTTGTGCTAAATTAGTTTCAATACTCGGTGTTTCTCCAATATCATTTTTAGGCAAAAGTAAATATAATATACTATTATCATCGTAGCCTAAAATAAGTCGCATATCATCAATCCTATCGGTTTGCGTTGTTAGGTCTGTTTGTATTCCTGATATGTCGGTTTTATTTGCTGCGATTTTTTCAAAAGCAGTTTGCGTATCCTGTGGAAGTCTTGAACCCAATGCAGAGCTAACATATTCTAATAATGAGCTCTCTAATTTATAATTGATAATATTATTATTTTCATCATAAACAGGTGTTAGTTGGAATTTAGTATCCGCATTATCAGTAATATAATTTTTAAACATAACATTTTGATCTAACAATTCAATATTATAATAATTATTAGCTATATTACCGTATATTGTTGCAGCTTCTTTACTATCTTGTGATGTACCGATAGTGTTTTGGATTGTAGTAATATCACTAGTATTATCGCTAATTATAGTATAATTTTTCAATTGTAAATTACCATCAGCATCATATTCAAATTGATTATCATCTAATTTTAGTTTAATTTCAATTTTAGGTAAAACTTCACCGCTTTCTTGTGTTGTTGTTGTTTCAATTATTTGTAATCCATCGGAGAAGTCATTTTTATTAGGTATGTTTTGCCTTCTTCTTTCATTATTTTTTAATATATTTTTTTGTGTATAAATATTATTAAGTTTTTGAGAGATTAAATCTCTTTCATTAATTAATGAAATAACAGTTATTTCTAAATTACCAGTTCCGCCACCTAAATTTGATTTTGGAATTGTTATAATATCATTTACATTAAATCCAATTGTAGTAGATAAAACTTCTAATATTAAAGCTTTTAATTGATTATCAATATTTTTTATTTGTATTTTTAATTTAGCACCATTATCAATATCAACATCATAAGTACCGGATGTTATAAATCCTGTATTTGTAAGTTCGTTAATTTC
>Ga0222718_10003341_pt1 | contig 13792 bp, 24 predicted proteins | sample C33_27DmetaG_FD_165045 | JGI IMG/M metagenome (GOLD analysis project Ga0222718, IMG submission 165045) | Estuarine water microbial communities from San Francisco Bay, California, United States - C33_27D | ecosystem: Environmental > Aquatic > Marine > Unclassified | place: USA: California... | reverse complement strand
AGACGGCAAAACAATGTATAGCATAATAAACGATTAATTATGAGCTTTAAAATGAGACCATCTCCTCTTAAGAAAAAAGACGCATGTTACAGAAAAGCCAAAGCTAAGTATGACGTATTCCCATCAGCTTATGCTTCAGGTTATATTGCTAAATGTCGTAAGCGCGGCGGAAAATTAGGATAATGGGATTTAAATTAAGATACCGAAAAGTTGATAAAGGTTACGACCCAATCAACGAAGTTGAAGATTCCGGATATAAAAGAGTTGAAACCCGGCGGGGTGATAAAATGATTGTTAAAGAAAAATACATTGACGATACAGGCCGCCGCAGAAAACTTAAAACAATATATAAGGGCTATAGCGGATTATGGACTACAGAACCAGATGTTGTTGTAAGTAAACAATATACAGCAAAAGGGGGAGGGCAAGGAAGAGTAAGGCAAGATATGTCGGAGTCGCCGGCCCAAATGCGTAAAACAGAAAAAGGAGCAAGTCTTAAGCGCTGGTTTAAAGAAGAGTGGATTGATGTCCGCACGGGCAAACCATGCGGCAGATCTGAAGGCGAAAAGCGTGGTGTGCCTTATTGCCGCCCTAAAAAACGTATATCAAGCAAAACACCCAAGACAGCCAGCGAAATGTCTGCTTCTGAAAAAGCAAAAAAGATTCGCGAAAAAAAGGCGTTGGGACAACCGAAAGGTAAACCTCGCCGTGTTAAATCTGTAAAACGTAAAAAATGAGACATATAAACAAAATTATATTGCATTGCAGTGCAACATGTGAGGGTAAACATTATGATGTAGATGAAATTCGTAGGTGGCATGTAGAAGGTCGCGGATGGAGAGATATAGGCTATCACTACGTTATTTATCTTGATGGAACAATTCACGAAGGTAGACCAGTAAAACAATCTGGAGCTCATACAAAAGGCTTAAATAAAAATTCCATAGGGGTATGTTATATCGGAGGTGTATCTAATATTAAAGACAAGCGCGGTAAATTTCCAGCAAAAGATACAAGAACACCAGAACAAAAAGAAGCTTTAGATAAGTTTATTAATGAGCTTATGGAAAAATATCCAGACGCAACGTTGCACGGCCATAATGAATTCGCGGCTAAGGCTTGCCCTAGTTTTGACGTAAGTGTGGAATACAAAGGTATTATAGACTGTTTTGGTAGACAATAAAAAAACTCAAAATGAAAAAATTTATAGATAAATTACAGTACATGTGGAATAGCTTATTATATAAGCTTATGTTTAAAAACTATAAGTAAAATAAAAGCGGCAACTTTCGTCACCGCTTCTACAAACTAAACTAACTAACATGAAAAACATGCACCTTTCGGGGTGCAATTTTTTTAATACTATGTTGCACTTCCTGACGTTCTTCTTTTTATATCGTCGTGATTAAACTCCGCCCAATATAATTCAAAAGCAACACCATCTTCTAATCCTTCAAATTGATGGATCTTACCTGGTTTTACCATAGTAAAATCACCAGCTTCTAATATTGTTTCGTCAACAAGATCTTGATCGTCTTGCCAAACTCTAACTAACATCTTACCTGATTCTACAAAAAAGCCATTCCATTTAAATTCATGCTCATGCTCCGAGCATTTATAACCTTTTTTATATTCTATTCTGTGGAACTCTAATACACCATTTTTGTGTATCATTTCTGTTTTGCCCCAAATTTTACCCGCTTTCATATTTTATATGTATAAAAAATTCATATTTCTTTACCTATTGTATTTTATATGTATAAAAAAGTCATAACTTTTAGCCTTTAGCCATCACACGACAAACAGTCTGGATCCATAGCTGCTTGAGCAATATCTCCCCTTAATACTGATTCTGTTCGTACATAATACAAGGTTTTAATACCTTTCTTCCAAGCTTCCATATGTACCTGGTTAAGCCACTTCGGGGTAGCTTCACTTGGGAATGCAAGATTAAGACTTACAGACTGGTCTATATATTGTTGCCGTATTCCTGCTTGATTAACCAATTCAAGTTGATTGATTTCTTTAAAAGTTTTAAAAACTTCTTTAGCCGGAATGTCATGCGCCATTTGTATATTATCCAGCTCGTCAATACCCTGAACCGAACCTCCGTCAGCCAGGATTTTATCCCAGATTTCATTTGTGTTTAATTTATGCTTTTTTAATAGTTTAACAAGTGTTTGGTTTTTTCTTATAAAAGTTCCTTTAGCGCTTTGCTCAGTAAATACATTAGCTGCCCAAGGTTCAATGCCAGGGGAAACATTCCCACTAAGCTTAGAGTTACTAACAGTGGGTGCGATAGCCCGTAAATGTGTATTACGCATACCAGTGCCAACACACCACAAAGGTTCCCCATAAGTTTCAGCCAAAGCGCGCGATGCTCTTTCAGACTCAATTTTAATTTGCGAAAATATCTTCCTAGTCTCAAACTGAGCAAGTAAACCTTCAAAGGGAATACCAAGTTCTTGTAAATAGGTGTGCCATCCGAGAACACCCAACCCAAGTGCTCGTCCTCTTTGAGCAGAACGAACGGCATTTTCAAAACCTCTAAGTCCTTTGGCTCTTTGAATAAATTCCTCCATAACCCCATCAAGAAACCAGATAGCGTCGTATATAAGGTTAGTGTCCTTCCATTCTTCATATTTAGCTAAATTTACTGATGATAAACAACAAACAAAACTATGATTTTCATCTGTATGCAATACAATCTCACTACAGATATTAGTCATATGTACTTTCAGTCCGTTGTCTTTGTATGCTTTTGGATTTGCTTTATTAGTGTTTCCTTTAAAGAGGATGTAAGGCTCTCCAGTTGCTTTTCGCTTCCTAAGTAATTTACTCCATCGAGACCTTGCTTCTGCATCTCCTTGTTCAAGCTTTCGCATAAACTTATCACCAACAACTGCGCACTGATGTAAGTTAAGGCTTTGTCTGTTAACGTCCCCTTTAGGTTCTCGTATTTCAAGCCATTCGAGAAAATCATCGTGCTCAATGTTGATGTTAACGCTCGCAGCTCCTCTTCGAACCGAGCCCTGATTAGTAGCAAGTATTGTGGAATCATATATTTTACAAAACGGCACAACACCGTCTGAGGTGCCATTGCCTGTGATTTTAGCGCCAGCGGGTCTGATCATATTAACACCAATGCCTACTCCCCCGCCGTGCTTAGCGAGTAGCATCATCTCTAAATTTTTATTACCTATTTCATATATGCTATCACCAACATCAATACCAAAGCAACTTATTGGTAATCCGCGATCTGTACCTGTATTTGATAATACTGGGGAAGCTAGGTTAAGCCAGCCTTTCCAAATATAATCAAAGAATACCTCAGCTAGCTCAGGTTTGTAAAGCCTACGAGCGACGCTAGTAGCAACCCGCCAATAAGCATCGCGAGGAGTTTCACCGTGAAGGAGATAACCTCCAGATATTGTTTTCCTATATACTTCTGTATTACCCCACTCAGGGTAGTCTTCACCTTTTTTCCAATCATTGTTCCACATTGTTAGTTTCGTCTTTAACTTGTTGTTTTAGTTTTTCAATAGCTTCTTCGTAATCAGGCATACACTTAATTGTTTCGTGTGTTCCTACCGCTAAGTTACGCAAATTTTCCATTTCTGTCATTATATTATTAATAACATTTACTATCGCAGTAATTTGTTTTGCCTGGTGATCAGCTTTACTTTGTTTACTTCCTTTCATAATATATTATTTACCAAATATCTTCAAAATCTTCTCCTTCGCCAGCTTTACTGTAGTCTGTAGGTCTTATAGCAAAAAAGTCAGTATGAGTAACACCGCCTGTGAGATGATAAAACCAATCAAGATTGCTAGCAGCAGACTTGTCATACTTAAAATGATCAGATAACTCGCTGTAACCCAGTTCGACCAATTTTTCGTTTGCCCGCTTTTTAATAAAGTGTTTAAGATCATTTGATCTGATACCCTCCACATCACCCATCTCAAACATTTTATTAATGTAATTAATCTCAAGTTGAACCATTGTTTCAGCTGCTTTAATAATATCATCTTTACATAAATATTTTAGTTGATTATTTTCTTCACACATGTGACGAAACAATTGACATCCCATTTTGCTGTGTAGTGATTCATCGCGAACACTCCACTTCATTTGTTGCCCAATACCTTTTAAAAGATTACGTAATTGAAAACTATATAACACAGCAAAAGCAGAGTATAAAGAAACTCCTTCAGCAAAAGCACTGAACACAGCAAGAGAACGACCAATACCCACAGGGGAATCGCCATCATACGCAACCAGATTTTCAAAACGCTCTGCGGTAGCTGGTTCGTGAAGAAATGCTTCAAAGTTTTCAAGTCCAAGTGTTTCATTTAAATAACTATATGCTACGGCATGAATTGTCTCCTGCGAGCCAAACATCATTGCCATTTGTTGGATTTCGTGCTTGGGGAACCAAGATACCACTTTCTGGGTCCAATAATCGGACACTGCACATTCTGTCTGAGCGAAGCCAAGTAGAATGTTTCCAACAAGGTGTTTTTCTTTTTCTGTAAGTTTTTCATTCCAATCTTTTACATCTCCTTGCATAGAGATTTCTGTGTGTAACCAAAATGCCTGTGCTTGTTTTAACCAACCTTCTGTATAATACACAGGATATTCAAAAGGCTTATAAGGTATACGTTCGTCAAATAGTCCCATTAGTTAGGTATAATTAAAGCAAAATCAATAAAAGGTACATATAGTACGTGAATTGTTGAATCTTCGTTGTGATAAGTCCTAAAGCCTGCTACAATACCAGGATAAAATCCTAATTGTATAACCCACCCATTATCTTCCTTGTCCTTTATATTTTTTGACATAATTTTTACTTGTTTTAGATTTTGATTGTTTAGTTTTAGCATGCACATTTGGCCTGCGTACTTTAGGTTTGTCAAGGTGATTTGACATTATAACTTTAGCCATAACACTTTATATTATATTTATCATGTATTTCAACGAGCTCTTTGTACTTAAGCCTGCCGCGATTTTCAATAGACCATTTAATCCACTTATCAATCTGGCGCTCTACATATTTTTGTCTTGCTACTTGCTTCGCTTTTGCAGGATCATGTCGATTGTTTTGTCGCATTCCGATTGATTTTGTGGTTTATATAACACCCTTTTGTCACTGTTATCTGTCATCCATTTTTTAAATAACTTCCAACGCATCGGGAAAGACTCATTGGCGCGGCCTTTGCATTCAATAATAAAATCCTCTCCAACAAAATCTGGTGTATATTTAATGTTTAAAATCTTTTTGTTACCTCTATTTCTATACTCGCCTTTGCCATTTGATTGTCGCTCTATAGCTTCTTGAGTAAATTCAAAAGCTTGAACCAGTTCAAATGTTTCGCCTTCGTATTGAAATTTTAATTTAGCTTTTTTCAAAGCCATGTACATATATCGTTCAAGTCCTGAAGCAAAGTTAATACCATCATACGATATTCGCTTTGCTTGTACAGGTCCTTTCTTTTTAGTTCTTCTCTTCATTAAATGAATCTAATAATGTTTGTTGCAGTTCATCTGTAGACTCTTCTTTTAGCTTTTGCAAATAAAGCACGGCGTCCATCAACTCTTCTTGCAAATGATTAATCCATTGAAAAATGTTGGATTTATCTTCGTCAAGGGTAACCCCATATTTTGCATAGCCAACATCAGATCGTGATACAAATTTATCAACTACACGTTCAACTACAGGGTCTCTAAATACATAGGATGTTTTTTTCATAAAGTTACTTTTTTCCAGTGATCAGTTGTACCAGTTGGGTACGTTTCAGATTTTACAAATGTTCCGTTAATCATTGAGCCTTGGCGGTTTTTAATTTGTTCCCAGGCCGCTTCAATACAATCTTCAATATTATATCCAAGCATTCGTGATAGGTTTGTAAGAACAACTACCATATCACCAATTGCATCTTTAGTTTCAACTTGATCTTGCTTAAGCAATGCTTCAGATAATTCACCAACTTCTTCCATCAGTTTAATAAACTGTGTTTTAGCATCACCTTGTTTGTATATACCACGAGCATGTGCCCATTCACGAATATCAGCAAATCTACTTTGCGCTTGCTTATCTCCTTCGAATGCTTCACGGAAAGCCTTGTTATATATGTAGCATCGTCCTTTATCGTACATTGATACTTTAGCATTAGACACGATCCACGGTATATTAGCATTGGTTATTTCAAATTCTAATCCATCTGGCGTTTGCCAAGATAAACCTTGCAAATCCATAAGTTGGCCTTTAAGCTTATCTAATGGGCAAGGAAACGTTGTTGTTGCTTCGGTTGCGTTTGGTAACATTGGTTTTTTGTTTTTCTTCTTTTTATTAAACAGATTCTTATATAATTTTCTATCTACCTTATACCCATAAAGACGTTGAAGTTCCAGCTCTTTGTGCGATATATATTCAATGTCAACACTAGAGTCTAGAACCTCGTATTCTCCTTCCTTGTACCCTTGTGTTACAGTAACTCTCTTATTAAGATCACGCGTTACGCCAATCTTTTTACCTGGGATATGATAAATATAATACAAAATATTCAAATTTAAAATTAATAATTCATTTTTATTTTCCAACACTAAGTGGTGCTGGAATGTTAGGATATGGGTTATATCCTTTAAGCCTAATATCTTTCATCTCAGGGAATGTTAATTCTAATCCATGATGCTTATTGGCTCTATCATCCATGGTTATTGCCGTTTGAAGTGATATTGTTTTATCTAATTCAAGTGTAGGCAATACACGTTGTGGTCTTGCAATATATTCTTTAGCTTGCTCTAAATGATTATTGTATAAATGACAATCACCAAGTTGACCAATCAGCTGCCCTGGTTTAAGACCAGCGTGTTTAGCCAATAGCTCTAGCAGTAAACCATACATTACAATATCATAGGGCAAACCTAAGAATACATCGGCAGATCGTTGTTGCCATAACAAATCTATTCGCCCGTTATTTATATAAACCTGAAATGCATAATGACAAGGTGGTAAAACCATATCGTTTAACTCATGAGGCGCCCAGGAAACAACCATATGACGACGCGAGTGCGGGTTGAGGTTTATGCTATGCACAAGTTGCAGTAGTTGGTCAACACCATTAAAGTCACGCCATTGCTTACCATATACGGGGCCAAGGGTTTCGTCTGTTCTCCCTGAGCGTTCGTAGTCTGGTCTCCAATACTTCACGCCATTGTCTTCTAAATATTTCAGATCTGTTCGCCCTTGTATTATCCATAATAATTCTGCTTTAGCTGCTTTAAAAGATATTCTTTTACCTGTAAGTATAGGGAAGCCACACGCCATATCGTGTTTAATAGTCCGTCCAAATACCGACTTTGTACCAGTGCCTGTACGATCTTTTTTGTCTTCGCCACCATACAATATCCCAGCCATTAAGGCTTTGTATTCATTTTCTATATTTATCATAATAGTATTCACAGTATTCATACAGCTTTTGCCATATCTCTCCGGCCTTATATGCTTCAGGGCTGAGGTGTTGTTTGTTATTAATATCTATAAGTACATTCCATTCGTCAGGGTTACCTTGTTGCTTTGGTTTGGGCACAATCTTAATATTGTTTTTAACACACCATCGCCAGGCCTCTCCTTGCTTTTCTGTATTAGTATACGTTCCCATAAGTAATTTCTTTTGTTTCTTTGATCCACTACCCATTTATTCCCAAGGCATTTTATCATCGCCACCAATACTTATAGGCTCGTGCGGTATGAAACATCCTGATCGATGCTCCCATTTAAAATGAGCTTCAGCCCCGTTTTCCCCGAGGTTTTGAAACTTAACCTTAAGTACTTTGGCTTTGACAGTCTTCTCAACATAGTTGCGGTGTACAAGAATGCCATGATAACTCGCGTCATACCATTCGCCACCACCTTTAATGTTATACATTGTTGGTTCTTCAATATTGCCATTACTATCTTTATACATTTTAGTTGGGTGAGCAACAATAATTACAAGCACATCATACTTCTTAGCGAATATTTCTATTTTAGTTAAGTATTCAAGTGTATACACATTTACATCACCAGAGCCAGCGTTATCTCTTACTTTATTGAATGGATCAATAACAAGACATTTAATACCTTTGCGCTTCACAAGCTCGGCGCCTTTGCGCAAGACAGCATCAAGAGTATAACGTTCCATATCGATAAAGAAAAAATTACTATTGACGTGATCGGCAACTTGATTCCATCTATCAGTATGAATATCTTGCTCCGACGGCATATCTTGCCATACCTTGCGCATTAGCTTATGAGCATGTAAATAAGTAGGTTGATTTTCGGGTGACGCAAATGCTGTTTTCCAACCATAATTTTGGTTGTAGCCAACCGTCATTTGATCGACAAAATCAGATTTGCCAGAGCTAGGAATCCCAGTGACAGTAATGAACTGCCCAGTATAAGTACTAAAAATCCTATCAAAATTTTCCAGACCCACTTGAAAACCAGGCTTGAAGCCGTTTCGAACGAAGTCTGTGACTTCATCTTCCACATCTTTGAACGTCGTAACATTTTCGAGTGGTACTGGTCTTGCTCCGGTAATACGCTTTTGTAATTCTTCTTTGCCATACTTAGTTAAATATTCATTTGCATCTTTACAATCATCAAAGCTAGCTAGATAACAAACCTCAGAGCCAAGTCGTCTAACTAACTCTGTTTGAAGGGCTTGACCCGCTTCATCTGAATCAACTGCAATAATTATCTTTTCTTTGTCTTCAAAATAATCAATACAATTGTCGAGATACTCTAAGTTATTTGTATTAAGCGTAGCTCCGTTAGGCACAGATATAACATTAGTTATACCTGCTTCGTGAAGCGCTAAGACATCCATCTCGCCTTCAACAATGACGCAGTACTCATATCCTACAATACTATTTATATTATAGAATACTTTCTCAGCGCCTTTAAATAATTTAAAGTTCTTTCTTCCATCGCGATACTTAATATTAATAAGTTGATCGCCCATAAAATAATTGAACTTTATTACGTTCTCGGTTTTACCGGTTTGAGGCATATACTCAGGACCACTGGAAACTTTTAAAGCATCCAGAGTTTCCTTAGTTATACTCCTTGTAGCAAACCAATCAACTACTTTCGCATCAAGATCGACGTCAGCATTATCGATAACAGGACGAACATATTCACGCTCGCTAGCTCCTTTACGTTGATACGTATGTAGTTGAAATGATTTGTTACAATTGTGGCAAGTACCGAGACCCCGTTCCCAATCATAAGAAGCACACTTAGTCTTCTGGTTTTTGGGTTTCCTATCGCTGGAACACAAGGGGCAGATACCCTGTGTCTTACCAACTTCTAGGTCGTATTGATTAAACTGGTCAATCAAAAATCCATTGATCTCCGTATTGTTTACTTGCATTTATATTTAATTAATAGTTAGAATCTTCTAAACAGTCTGGGCATATGTCGCAGAAATCATAATCTTCTGCTTTCATTTGGTTCCCGCAAAATTCGCAATTCATTAGAATGGTAAATCGTCTTCTACTTGAGCTGGTGCAGGCGCTGCTTGCCGTTGCTGAGATTGCCCTTCGCGTGGTGCAACATCTACGTTTTGGCCGTTAGTCCAGGCTACAGTTGCATTGCCTAAATAAACTTTACCCGCTTTAGATTCACGTTCTTCTTTTGATTGTGCTACAATAACTGGACCGTTATTATTAAACTGGTCTAGCTCATCGTTAAGCGTTAATGTGATAGGTAAATACTTACCTTTTTTTCCATCGATAATCTTATCTTTTGGAATTTTTGTTAGATCAATACTGAAATTAATAATACTTGCCATAATATAAAATTTAAAAATTAAAGGGTTTTACTTATAAAATATTGTGTTGGGTCGAAGTTTTCGTCTTTGAACCAGAGTCTATATTCTTTTACTGCTCGTTCGACTTTGTCTTTTCCCGACTCCAAGAATTGCGGCGAACAATCAAAGATACCAATCTTTTTTGACTTTTTGCACACCACAATGAATAAAAAATCCATTTTAAAATATGATGAATAAATATAAGCTTGACTATCGTAATTATATACTTTAGCTGAATAGTTAAACTTTTCAATATCAGACGTAGTTTTAAGATCAATAACATAACCTTGAGTCTTATTAACTATATCTGCTTTAAGCTTCCACCATTCATCTTCAAGCTTTATAACACCAGGTACCTCGTAAGCAACATCTATATCATGTATAAGATCTTTGGCGGCTCTCACACCCATAAGCTTATCTCTTAATTCGGCTAATTCGTCAGCTTCTTTTTCAAGTAGGCACATTTCACCACCAGATAGATCTTTATACTTCTTAGTGTTTCGAGTGCCAGCATCGATTATTTTAAATCGTTCTAATTTATCTGGCTCTAGTACTAAGGTGTGAAAATAAGACCCTTTGATAAGATTTGGGTTACCGACAATAGGTTGCTTAAACTCTAACGGGTTTTCTAATAGCGCTTTGATGTCTGAGTTAGATAAAAAAGATTTACCAAATTCGCCATAGTAATGCTCGTCATTATCAAGCATTCGCAGGATCTTATTTTCTTCTGTTTTAGTCATATTATAATGTTGCTAATTCAGCTTCAACTTCTGTGGATAGAGCATATTTTTTCTTGATAGCATCTAGTGACCCACCTGATTTAATATACTCGACCGCTTTAGTAAAAGCTGGATCGGTTTTTGTTGATAATGAATTTTTCGACTTTGTTTTGCCGTGGTTATTGGTGGCATCACTGTCTTGGGTGTCGTCGATCAGCAATAGATTTCCGAGTGCATATTTTTTTGCATAACTCGAAGCTGATCCGAATTGTTGAGGTACTTGCATACCTTTTTGTTGTAAATCAACTCCTACAATTGCGCTTACCTCAACAGGCATTCCGCCCTCAGCATCGTGTATAGCAGCAGTTGATTTCATTGTTGGTACAGGATCGCTGGTAATTAGTTCCTCTGTCACTGTAAAATATACTTTGTATTTAGCATTGAATGGTTTTAATGCTTCAAGTATATCTTCAGCAGACCGGAAATTGTACTTACCAAAAGAATTGTACCTTGATTTTTTAGCCTTGAATTCGGCCTGAATAACACTAAGTTTTTCGTGAATGTTCATGTGATTTAATTTAATTGTTTACTTATATATAATTACGTATTTTTAGTTTAACTTAAAGATAATCAAGAACTTGTGACGCATCTGTGTTCTCAACTAACTTATCTATTGCTTCTTTTTTAATCTGTGATATTCTAATATTTGCAGTGTCAACCGTTATATCTAACAGCTCTGCTATTTGCTTTGCTGAATGCTTATCGCAATCTAAACCGTATGATAACCTTAGCACTTCATATTCTTTAAAGCTAAGATGCTTTTTCATCAGTCCCATCAAATATATATTAAGTAAAGTAATATTGTATGGCTCAGACGGATCAGCGATTTGCATCATCATCTCTTCTTCTTCATTACCTGGTGACGAATCAATACTTAAGAATATGCTGTTGAAAAACATTCTAACCATCTTCTCATCTTTACCATTGTCTTTGCGTATTTCATTTAGCTTGTACTCTGGTATTCTTATGTCACCTCGGCATCGATCAATGTCTCTGCGTATTGTACCTTTAATGCGCTTAGACAAGAATGATTTTATAGTTTGCTCAATATCCTCTGATGCATTTAATATTTCCCAGTCTATTTTATCTACAGCTTTCACAAGCGCTAGATTACCTGATTGGATTAAGTCATTAATAGTTAGCACACCAGATGCTTGCTGTGATGTTGCAAATTTGCGCGCTATGTTTTCTACTAATGGCATAAACTTTATTATCAGTTGGTCTCGAGCATACTCAGGCCAGGGCTTATCTTCAATTAACTTCAGTGATCTCTTTAAGTCTTCCTTATATCGGATGTAATTGGTCACGTTGTATTTTTTCATGGCCTTGGTTGAGTATGTCTTTCTCGGTTTTTAATTCATCATTAATGTTTCTATGTATTGTTCTTGTAGAACAGTTTAACAGTTTAGCTAGTTTATTGAACGTTATCTTTTCGCCGTTGTCATTTACATGCAGCATAGCGTCATATATAAGTTCAGGTGTTATTGATTTACCTCTTCCGATTAGTGATCCAACGATACTTAACTTTTCTTTAGTAGTTAAACCACATGTATCTTTAAATATTACTTTACGTGCTCTATTCTTTGGTATATCATCTTTATCATATAAATCCAGTACAATTGCTTTAATAAATTTATCATACACATCAAATGTAACAAATCCATTTCGTTTATCAGCTATATAATGAGCTAAATTTTCAACTTCATTTAAACTTAATTGATGATTAAGGTATATTAATACCATTATATGCCATGCAAATGATTTGTTTGAATTGATCTTTGCTTTTGATTGAAACAAAGAATAACATTCATATGTGCCATCCGCATAATAGTCACCCCAATCATATCGTTCAGTCGGTACATCCGTGATTGGATCTCTCCTGAATATAATTCTATTTTTAGTAAAATATTCAAGTCTACGTGACATTAGCTATTTATAATAAACTTAATTAAGGACCTAATGTCGCATACTGATCATTAGGTTTTAGCGTTGCAATATATTAATTTCTTTTATTTATTTCACGATGCCGCCGTAAATCTTGCCACATAGTGATAGGATTAACATCTTTATTCCAAAATGCATCTGGTGCTTCTCGTTTAGGCACTCGTTTCATTGGTCTTTTCTTCATAAATACTTTTTAAGGTTATTAATTTGATCAACCAATCTTGCGGCCTCCTCATACATTTCGCGCTCTAGTAGTTTGCTTAAACGTTTTTCAAGTTTTGCAATTTCAAGTTCTAATATATCTTTTTGTACATCAACAAACTCAAGTTGCACGTTGTGCTCTTTTTCCATTTGTTTTACAAATTCGGCATCATACTCTGCTTGACGTACTAGTATTTTTTCAACTATTAGATCAGCTAATTTATTTAATTGTTCATCTGTCATGGACGTGTGATTAGTGGCTCGCCGGCATTACGTACCGTGTGTTTTTCGTTTTCATAATAATTCCAGTATGCAGACACAGAGTCGCCGTCAACTTTATACTCGTCGGGCATACATTGTGGAGGTTGTTCAAAGCCGCTGTCTGCCAGGCCTTTAGGGGGATTAGCAAGAGCATCACGGCATTTGTCGATTGTTAAATGGTATTTACCATAACGCTTGGTGTATTGTTGACCGAGTGCTAGCATGTGTAAATATAACCATTTATAATGTGCGGCCGACGAACGTGCCCAAATAGTTGATGGATGATTTTTGTGCGCCATACGATAAGGTACGTTAGCCTGATCACCGTCTATTACATGATGCGCCGTGCATAGCATTTGAGCGGATTCGAGGATCATTTTAACTTTGTGTTTGTCATAGAAGTGTGATGCAGCTACGACAGGGTCGTGGTCTAAATAAAATATGTTCATGTTGTTAGGTTGTTTATTATATTATCTTACCGGGGTCGTGTTAGGCTTGTGACAGTGCACAGATCATAAACATAACCCAGCCCGCTACAAACGCAAAAAATAAAAATATTGAGCTGTCTCTGTATTGTCTTTCGTTTTTCATAATTACTTTTTTATTTCTATATGGTAAGCATGGCCGTTATCCATTACTTCTCTTTTGACTTGAACCACTTTACAACCAAATCCTTTTATCGCGTCTCTAATATCTTTTACAATAGAACTGCCTTTCATACCGTAATATGAAATAAAATGATTTTTTTTGTT